>Ga0268255_10000044_pt1 | contig 113822 bp, 81 predicted proteins | sample AgamicOrMarz_FD_200256 | JGI IMG/M metagenome (GOLD analysis project Ga0268255, IMG submission 200256) | Agave microbial communities from Guanajuato, Mexico - Or.Ma.rz (v2) (version 3) | ecosystem: Host-associated > Plants > Phyllosphere > Phylloplane/Leaf | place: Guanajuato, Mexico...
CCCGAACTCAGAAGTGAAACGATGCATCGCCGATGGTAGTGTGGGGTTTCCCCATGTGAGAGTAGGTCATCGTCAAGATTAAATTCCGAAACCCCTATCTGCTGATGCAGGTAGGGGTTTTGTTTTGTCCGCAGGAAAGTTCTTACGACACGCTCGGAAAGCTTCCGGCTGCCACAGCCCCCCGACAGTGCTAAGGTTCTGCCCTGGTTTTTTGCATTTTCAAGGATGCCCTTCATGCCGGACGCAACGTCCCTAAACCCAGCTTTCATGGTGGTCCATGGGAATCGCCTTGATGAGCTGCGCGGCCTGGTCATCAGCTTGATGCGGCGCTATCCGCTGGCTCCTCTTGAAAATGAAATCGCGCTGGTACAAAGCAACGGCATTGCCCAATGGCTCAAGCTGGCCCTGGCTGAGGATCCGGAAGATGACGACACCGGCGGTTGTGGTATTGCGGCGGCCATTGATGTGCAGCTGCCGGGTAGCTTCATGTGGCAACTCTATCGGTCCGTGCTCGGCCGGGACCAGATCCCAGCCAAGTCCCTGCTGGACAAGGCCCCGCTGACCTGGAGACTGATGCGCCTCCTGCCCCAGTTGATCGAACAGCCCCATTTCGAGCCACTGCGACGCTTCCTCACCCACGACACCGACTTACGCAAACGCTATCAATTGTCCGAGCGCCTGGCGGACCTGTTCGACCAGTACCAGGTATACCGGGCCGACTGGCTTGAAGACTGGGCGGAAGGTCGGCACCAGACAAGAAACGTCCGAGGCGAAATCAAGCCGCTCGCACCAGCAAACTGCTGGCAAGCCGAACTGTGGCGGGCCTTGTTGCTGGACGTCGGGGAGGAAGGCATGGCCCAAAGCCGTGCGGGCGTCCACCAGCGCTATCTAGAACGTATCAACAGCCTGGAAGTTGCTCCGAAGGGCCTGCCCTCGCGGGTGATCGTGTTCGGTATTTCTTCGCTGCCCGCCCAAGCACTTGAGGCGTTGGCCGGTCTGTCCCGGTTCAGCCAGGTGCTTCTATGCGTGCATAACCCGTGTCGCCACCATTGGGCGGACATCGTTGCCGACAAGGATCTACTGCGCCATCAGTACAAGCGTCAGGCGCGTAAGACCGGCATGCCCGTATTACTCGACTCCGACACTCTGCATCAACATGCTCATCCGTTGTTGGCTGCCTGGGGCAAGCAGGGGCGTGACTACATCAATCTGCTCGACAGTTACGATGACCCCAACAGTTATCGCTCGGTATTTCGCGATGGCCGTATCGATCTGTTCAGCGAAGGAAATCCTACGACCCTTCTAGGTCAGTTGCAGGATGACATCCTCGAGCTGCGCCCTCTCAACGAAACCCGAGAGCATTGGCCGGCCGTCGATACGGCAAGAGACGGGTCCATCCGCTTCCATATCGCCCATAGCGCACAACGTGAAGTCGAGATTCTCCATGATCAGTTGCTGGCTCACTTCAGCGCAGATCGTTCCCTGCGTCCTCGGGATATCATTGTCATGGTCCCGGACATCGATAGTTATGCACCGCATATACGCGCGGTGTTCGGCCAGCTCGATCGAACCGACCCCCGCTTCATTCCGTTCACGCTGACCGACCAGGGCCAGCGTGGACGTGATCCGCTGCTGATCGCCGTCGAGCATCTGCTCAAACTTCCCGACAGTCGCTTCCCGGTCAGCGAGATCCTCGATTTGCTGGATGTCCCGGCGCTACGTGAACGATTCGGCATCGACGAGGCCGATTTGCCGACTCTGCACCGCTGGATCGAAGGAGCAGGTATTCGCTGGGGAATGAGTGCCGAACATCGAGCCGGGCTCGGGTTGCCTGCTGAGCTTGAGCAGAACAGCTGGCGTTTCGGTCTGCGTCGCATGTTGCTGGGGTATGCCGTGGGCAGCTCGGACGCTTACGCGGGGATCGAACCCTATGACGAAATCGGCGGACTGGATGCGGCATTGATCGGCCCCCTGGTCGCTCTGCTGGATGCCCTCGAAGTTGCCCATCTGGAACTCTCCCAACCAGCCGCGCCGCAACAATGGGGTTCGCGTCTGCACGATCTGATGCAGCTGTTCTTCCAGGCGAGCAGCGAGCATGACGACTATCTGCTCGCCCAACTCGAAGACTTGCGAGAAACCTGGCTGGAAACCTGTGAGTCGGTAGGTCTGCAGGATGAATTGCCATTAACGGTGGTGCGTGAGGCCTGGCTCGCCGGACTCGACCAGGGTCGATTGTCCCAGCGTTTCCTGGCGGGAGCGGTCAATTTCTGTACCTTGATGCCGATGCGAGCGATTCCCTTCAAGCTGGTGTGCCTGCTGGGAATGAATGATGGTGACTATCCACGCGCCCAACCGCCGTTGGATTTCGATCTCATGGGCACCGACTATCGGCCGGGCGATCGTTCCCGACGTGAGGATGATCGTTATCTGTTGCTGGAGGCGCTGCTTTCGGCTCGCGAGAAGCTTTATATCAGTTGGGTTGGGCGCAGTATCCGGGACAACAGTGATCGACCTGCATCAGTATTGATTGGGCAGCTTCGGGATCATCTGGCCAGTGGATGGCGGTTGGCCGATGGCGGTGACAATCTTCTCGAGGCGCTGACAATGGAGCACCCTTTGCAACCGTTCAGTGCCCGTTACTTCCATCAAGGCGATGGGCTGTTCAGCTACGCCAGCGAATGGCGAGTGCTTCACGGCGCCCAACATCACGCCGATACAGTCCAGGTGCTGGCACCCTATGTCCAGGAAGAGCCGTTGGGCCTCGGACAGTTGCAGGATTTCCTGCGCAATCCCGTTCGCCATTTCTTCAGCCAGCGCTTGAAAGTATTCTTCGAGGCCATCGAGGCCCCCTTGGGTGATGATGAGCCTTTCGTGCTCGATGCCTTGCAACGCTATAGCCTGAGCGACAGTTTGCTTGAGGCCGCCCTGGTTAGACTGGACCAGCCGGATGTCGCCTTGGCGGCCCATGCCAAGCGTTTGCAGAACAGCGGTCTGTTACCGATGGCCGGTTTCGGTGAGCACATGCAGCGTGAGTTGATCGAGCCGCTGCCGGACTTGATCCAACGTTATCAACAGCTCCTGGCGTTATGGCCGACTCCGTTGACCAGCGCTGTGCCTGTCAGCCTGCAATTGCACGGGGTAAGTGTCGAAGGCTGGCTCGGCGGCCTGCATCAGCGCTCCGATGGGGCGGTCCTCGCCATCACCGCCATTCCCAACAGCATCGGCGCCACCAAGAGTCGAAAATGGCATCGTCTGATACGGCCCTGGGTCAATCATCTCGTGGCGTGTGCGAACGGCTTGTCATTGACGACGGCGCTGGTCGCCAGCGATGACAGTCTGCTCCTTGCGCCTTTTGAGGAGCCCGTGGCGCGCAGGCTACTGGGTGATCTGTTGCAGGCCTGGCAAGCCGGCATGCGCCAGCCGCTGCCGGTCGCCGTGAAGACTGCCTTCGCCTGGCTTGGCCAAAGCGAACCGGTCAAGGCTGAAGCGGCGGCGCGCAAAGCCTATGAAGGCGACGGGCAGAATTCTGAAGGTGAACGACGGGAAAGTCCGGCCCTGGCTCGTCAGTTCGCTGATTTCGATGCCTTGACGGCTGACGAAACATTTCCCGATTGGTGCGATGCGCTTTACCGGCCATTGCTTGAAGCCCCCTGGCGTTCCTCGGCTGAGGAGGCGCGCGCATGAGTCGACAGGCACCGCTGGCCCTGGCGTTTCCGCTACGTGGCAGCCAATTGATCGAAGCCAGCGCCGGTACCGGCAAGACCTTCACTATTTCGGCGCTCTACCTGCGCCTTGTCCTCGGGCATGGTGGCTCGGCGTCCGGGTTCGGTCGCGAGTTGCTGCCTCCGCAGATCCTGGTGGTGACCTTCACGGACGCCGCCACCAAAGAGCTGCGGGAACGTATCCGCACACGTCTCGCTGAAGCCGCGCGTTTCTTTCGGGACGAAATTCCAGCTCCGGATTCGTTGATCGCCCAGTTGCGTGACGAGTTCAGCGCCGAGCAATGGCCAGGCTGCGCGAACCGGTTGGACATCGCCGCGCAGTGGATGGATGAGGCGGCCGTCTCGACCATCCACAGTTGGTGTCAGCGCATGCTGCGTGAACACGCTTTCGACAGTGGCAGCCTGTTTACCCAAACCCTGGAAACCGATCATAGTGAGCTGCTCGGTGAGGTGTTGCGCGACTATTGGCGACTGTTCTGCTACTCGATGCAGGGCGAGGCGCTGAATTGGGTCCGTACGCATTGGGGAGGCCCCGCTGCGCTGCTGCCGCGAGTCAGAGGCCTGTTCAATAGCGAACGTGACAGCGGTGACGGGCTTGAGCCTGCCGAACTCATTGCGGCAGCCTTGCAGGAGCGCAGTACCGCTTTGCTCGATCTCAAGGCGCCCTGGCGGCAATGGGCCGTGGAACTGCTGGAGATCTGCCAGCAAGGCGTTGCCAACAAGAGCGTCGATGGGCGCAAGATGCAGGCCCGTTACTTCGAGCCGTGGTTCCAGAAAATCACCGCTTGGGTGGAAGACGAAAGCCTTGAGCTGTTGGACATCGGCACCGGCTTCACCCGGCTGACTCCCGAGGGCATGGCCGAAGCGTGGAAGGGTGAAGTGCCCAGCCATCCGGGGTTGGACGCTATGTCCGGTCTCAAGGCCAGCCTGGAGGCGTTGCCTACGCCTCACGCTGCGGTGCTGCAACATGCCGCGCAATGGGTCGGGGCGCGCTTCGAGGCCGAAAAGCGTCGTCGCGCGGAGATGGGTTTCGACGACATGTTGCTGCGCCTCGATGCGGCGCTCCAGGCCGACGGCGGAGAGCGTCTTGCGAGCCTGATCCGTGAGCAGTTCCCGGTGGCGTTGATCGACGAATTCCAGGACACCGACCCGGTTCAATACCGGATCTTCGAGAACATCTACCGCATCGAAGACAATAATCCCGAGACCGGACTGTTCCTGATCGGCGATCCGAAGCAGGCGATTTATGCCTTTCGCGGTGCCGACATCTATACCTACCTGCGGGCTCGGGAAGCCACCGCTGGCAGGTTGCATACACTGGGAACGAACTTCCGCTCCAGCCATGCCATGGTCGGCGCGGTCAACCATATTTTCCAAAACGCCGAGTCCCGCCTGCAGGGGCGCGGGGCGTTTCTGTTTCGGCAGCCATCGGGTGAAAACCCGGTGCCGTTCCTCTCTGTTGATTCCCAAGGGCGCAAGGAGGCCTTGCAGATCGCCGGACAGGCCGTTGCGGCGTTGAATATCTGGCATCTGCCGTCGGATCAGCCGCTTTCCGGTGCGGTGTATCGACAGCAACTGGCCGCCGCATGCGCCAGTGAGATCACAGCGTTGCTCAACGGCGGTCAGTCGGGACGCGACGGTTTTGCCATCGAGGGACAACCATTCAGGGGGCTGCGCCCGGCCGATATCGCCATCCTGGTGCGCGACGGCAAGGAGGCGCAGGCCGTGCGAGACCGGTTGTCCGCGCGGGGTGTGCGCAGTGTCTATCTGTCGGATAAAGACTCGGTCTTTGCCTCGCAGGAAGCGCGGGACTTGCTGACGTGGCTCAGGGCCTGCGCCGAACCGGATGTCGAACGGCCGCTGCGAGCAGCATTGGCCAGCATCACCTTGAACCTGCCGCTGACGGAGCTGGAGCGTCTCAACCAGGATGAGCTGGCCTGGGAATCCCGGGTCATGCAGTTCCGTGGCTATCGTACCGTCTGGCGCACCCAGGGGGTGCTGCCGATGTTGCGGCGCCTGCTGCATGATTTCGCGTTGCCCCAGGCGTTGATGGCGCGAAGTGACGGTGAGCGGGTGCTGACCAACTTGCTGCACCTGTGCGAACTGCTACAACAGGCCGCCGGCGAGCTGGATGGCGAACAGGCCCTGATCCGGCATTTGTCCGAGCATCTGGCCTTGTCCGGGCAGGCGGGAGAGGAACAGATCCTGCGACTGGAAAGCGATGAGCAACTGGTCAAGGTGGTCACGATTCACAAGTCCAAGGGCCTTGAATATCCATTGGTGTTCCTGCCATTCATCTGTTCGACCAAACCGGTGGACGGCAGTCGCTTGCCCCTGCATTACCACGATGACTCGAACAAGGCGCAGATCAGTTTGACGCCGACGGCGGATTTGATCGCCAAGGCCGATGACGAGCGTCTGGCCGAAGATCTTCGACTGCTCTACGTTGCACTGACCCGCGCACAGCACGCCTGCTGGTTGGGCGTCGCGGACCTCAAGCGGGGCAACAACAATAGCTCGATCCTGCATGTGTCTGCGCTGGGGTATCTGTTGGGTGGCGGTGCGCCGTTGAGCGAGTCGGTCGCGCTGCGGCGCTGGCTTGAGGACCTGCAACAAGGCAACGCCGCGGTGAGCTGCCAGGAAATGCCGCCGGCCACCGACGAGCGCTATCAGCCCCCACGTAACGAAGCGGTGCTGCTCGAACCCTTGGTGCCCGTGCGCAAGGCCAGTGAGAACTGGTGGATTGCGTCCTACAGCGCGTTGCGCATCGGGGAGACTTTGAGTGAAGGCAGCGATACCGCGCCAGAGAATCCGCAGGCGCAGAAACTGTTCGACGATGAACGGCTCGACCCGGATGCGCCAAGGGAAGTGATCGCGACGGGCGGCGATATCCACCGCTTTCCCCGCGGTCCCAACCCCGGCACGTTCCTCCATGGTCTGCTGGAGTGGGCGGCTGGGGAGGGCTTTTCAGCGGAGCCGAATGCGATCGAGGATGCCATTGCCCGGCGCTGCAATCGCCGGGGTTGGAAGGGCTGGATCAGCACGCTGAGCGATTGGCTACGACACTTGGTGCAGATGCCCTTGCAGGTCGGCGATGGTCATAAGCCGGTGGTCTTGTCGCAGTTGAGTCAATTCCAGGTCGAGATGGAGTTCTGGTTCGCCAGCCATAAGGTCGATGTGCAGAAGCTTGATCAACTGGTGTGCAAATTCACCCACGGCGGGGTGGCCCGCGTCGCTGCCGAACCGGTGTTGCTCAATGGTATGTTCAAGGGTTTCATCGACTTGACGTTCGAGCACGATGGCCAATATTACGTGGCCGATTACAAGTCCAACTGGCTGGGTGTCGATGACATGGCCTACACCTCGCAAGCGATGGAGCAATCGATCCTGGACAATCGCTACGACCTGCAATACGTGTTGTACCTCTTGGCCCTGCATCGCCAGCTCAAGGCTCGCCTGCCCGATTATGACTACGACCGGCATGTCGGCGGCGCGGTGTATCTGTTTCTGCGCGGCACCCGCTCCGCCAGCCAGGGTGTGTATTTCGTCAAGCCGCCCCGGACCTTGATCGAACAACTGGATCGACTGTTCCAGGGGGCGCCTGAACCCAAGGCAGAGCCGGCGTGGGTACAGGGAGAGTTGCTATGAGTCGTTCCTTCGCCGACCTGCTACCCAAACCGTCCGACGACGAAAGCCAGGTCGCCCTGATGCCCTTGAGCCGTGCAGATGATTTGCTGTTGCTGCTTACGCGCTGGGTCGAACGCGGCTGGTTGCGCGCCTTGGACAAGGCATTCGTCACATTCCTCCATGAGCTGGCACCCGACGATGATCCGCTGGTCCTGCTCGCGGCAGCGTTCACCAGTCATCAGTTGGGCCATGGGCATGTCTGCCTCGACCTGTTCGAAACCCTCAAGGAGCCGGACTTCGCCTTGTCGTTGCCTCCAGAGGGCGATTTGCAGACCGGCGTGTTGCCGTCACAGATCCTGACCGGGCTGGACGGCCCTCACTGGTGCAAGGCCCTGGCTTGCAGCCCCTTGGTGGCCTTGGCGGTCGATGAAAGTGAAGAAGCCCGGCAGCGTCCCTTGGTGTTGTCTGGAAAACGCCTTTATCTGCGTCGCTATTGGAGTTATGAGCGGCGGATCGATGAGGCATTGCGCCAGCGGCTGGCGGACCATGAAGCTGCCCCCGACGATCTGCGTGAGCGTCTGAATGGGTTGTTCGGACCTGCCAGCGCCACGGGCCCGGTGGACTGGCAGAAACTGGCGTGTGCGCTGGCGACCCGAGGTGCTTTCAGCATCGTGACGGGCGGGCCGGGCACCGGCAAGACCACCACGGTGGTGCGCCTGCTGGCCTTGCTGCAGGCTCCGGCCGTTGAGGATGGAAAACCGCTGCGGATTCGCCTGGCCGCGCCCACAGGCAAGGCGGCTGCGCGCCTGACCGAGTCCATCAGCCAGCAGGTGCGGACCCTGGATGTGGACGAATCGGTGCGCGAACGCATTCCCTGCGAAGTGACCACGGTCCATCGTCTGCTGGGCAGTCGTCCCGGCACCCGGCATTTCCGTCACCACAGTGGCAACCGGTTGCCATTGGATGTGCTGGTGGTCGACGAGGCGTCCATGATCGATCTGGAGATGATGGCCAATCTGTTAGATGCACTGCCGTCCCATGCACGGCTGGTGCTGTTGGGGGACAAGGACCAGCTGGCGTCTGTAGAGGCCGGTGCGGTGCTCGGCGATCTGTGTCGAGACGCCGAGGAGGGCTGGTACAGCCCCCGGACCCGGGCCTGGCTTGAGGCCGTCAGCGGCGAAAACCTCGCGGCCACCGACCTGCAGCAAGACCGCGATGACAGCCATCCCCTGGCGCAGCAAGTGGTGATGCTCAGGCATTCCCGACGTTTTGGCGAGGGCAGTGGGATCGGTCAACTGGCCCGCTGGGTCAACCAGCAGCAGCCGGAAAAAGCCCGTCAGCTATTGGCGCAAGGTCAATTTGCCGACCTGCTTTGCCTGGGGTTGAAGGGCGAACACGACGGGGCACTGGAGCGTTTGTTACTCGAAGGCCGGCCAGAAGGGCCCCAAGGCTACCGGCATTATCTGAACCTGCTGCGCGAGCGCCGCCCATCCCTTTCCCGGCCATTGGAAGACAGTTGCTGGGTCGATTGGGCGCGAGAAGTCCTGTCAGCATTCGACGAGTTCCAATTGCTTTGCGCAGTACGCAGGGGGCCGTGGGGCGTCGAGGGGCTGAACCAGCGGATCACCGCCGCGCTGCTCAAGGCCCGCCTTATCGAAAACGATCATCAGTGGTACGAAGGACGCCCGGTGTTGATGACCCGCAATGACTACGGGTTGGGCTTGATGAACGGCGATATCGGCATCGCCCTCAAGTTGCCCGAGCGTGATGGGCCGGATGCCGGCAAGCAAGTCCTGCGGGTCGCCTTCCCGCGTAACGACGGCGAGGGGGGCGTGCGTTTCGTCCTGCCCAGCCGCCTGAATGACGTGGAGACCGTGTACGCCATGACGGTACACAAATCCCAAGGTTCGGAATTCACTCACACCGCGCTGATTCTCCCGGATGCGCTGAACCCCGTATTGACCAAGGAGCTGGTGTACACCGCCATTACGCGGGGCAAGCAATGGTTCAGCCTGATAGAGCCGCGCCCGGGCGTGTTCGAGGAGGCGGTCCGGCGTAAGGTCAAGCGCTTGAGCGGTTTGATGCTGGAGCTCGCGAACGTCATCGATTGATCAGCTTTTGGAAGGGAGATTATTCCGCCTGGGTTTACCCGCGATTGTCAGAAACGTCCGTAGGGCGGTGTCTCGCTGGCATTTGGGCACTGTGCTATCTTTCCGGCACTTTTTATAAAACAAGAGATTTCCATGAAGGTGGCTGTTCGGGAGACAGTGCGCGGCAGGGATTGGAAGCGTTATCTGCTTGCGGGTCTCCTTTGCGTATTGTCGACAGGGGTTCTAGCCGAGGATCCGCCAGCCACCCGGGCCGGGCAGCGCGCCGAGGCGGTCACCCAGGTGGTTCTGGGCATTCTCAGTTACGCCCGCTGGCCGGTGGAGCCAACGCAGCTGCAACTTTGCATCGTCGGGCCCACCCAATACACCGATGATTTGGTCAAAGGCACCACACAGGCCACCGGTCGACCCGTTACCGTGCAACGGCTACTGGTTGATCACCCGGACATCGCGACGGCTTGCAATGCGGTCTACGTTGGCAAATTGACCAGCGAAGAACATACCCGTCTGTTTACCTCCCTGATCGGCAAACCCGTATTGAGCATCAGCGAAGGCGGCGACCAGTGCACCGTCGGGAGCCTGTTCTGCCTGCGGGTCGGTGACGAGCAGGTGTCGTTCGAGGTCAACCTCGACTCGGTGGCGCGCAGCGGCGTGCGTATCCATCCGAGTGTGCTGCAACTGTCGCGACGCAGGGCGGCGACGCCATGAGTCAGAACAAACTGCGGGTCCGACCCACCCTGGGATCGGTCATCGGTCGTGGTCATCTGATCGTCGCCTTGCTGGCGATCACCATGGCCAGCGTTTCCCTGACCTTGCTCGGGGTGCTGGCGCTGCGAGTCTACGCCGATCACAACCTGCACCTGATTGCCCGTTCGATCAACTACACCGTGGAAGCCGCCGTGGTGTTCGATGACTCGGCCGCAGCTACCGAAGCGCTGGCGCTGATTGCCTCCACCGAGGAAGTCGCCGATGCCCAGGTTTTCAGCGAGGACGGCCGTCTGCTGGCCCGCTGGCAGCGACCGGAAACCGGTTTGTTGTCGGAATTGGAAATGCACATCGCCAAGGCTTTCCTGGAAAAACCCATCAGCCTGCCGATTGTCCATCAAGGACAGAACGTCGGACGGATTCTATTGGCAGGCCATGGCGGCAGCCTGTTGCGCTTTTTGCTCAGCGGTCTGGCAGGGATCATTCTGTGCACTGCGGTGAGTGCCTGGGTGGCGCTCTATCTGGCGCGGCGCCAGCTGCGGGCGATCACCGGACCGTTGCGCCGGTTGGCCGAGGTGGCGCACGCTGCTCGCAGCGAACGAGCCCTGGACCGACGCGTGCCTCCAGCGGCCATCGCTGAGCTGGATAACCTGGGCAATGACTTCAACGCACTGCTCGATGAGTTGGAGTCCTGGCAGACGCACCTGCAAAGCGAGAACGAAACCCTGGCCCACCAGGCCAGTCACGACAGCTTGACCGGGTTGCCAAACCGGGCGTTTTTCGAAGGCCGGCTGATCCGCGCCTTGCGCAATGCCAGCAAGCTCAACGAACAGGTCGCGGTGTTGTATCTGGACAGCGACCGCTTCAAAGGCATCAATGACAATTTCGGCCACGCGGCCGGAGATGCGGTGCTCACAGCGGTGGCGACCCGGGTCCGGGCGCAGTTGCGTGAGGATGATCTGGTCGCACGCCTGGGGGGCGATGAATTCGCTGTGCTGCTGTCGCCCCTGCACAAGGCCGAGGATGCCGAGCTGATCGCGGAAAAGATCATCGCCAGTATGGAGATGCCGATCCAGTTGCCCGGCAATGCCTCGGTGCTGACTTCCCTCAGTATCGGCATTGCCGTTTACCCTGATGATGGCGCCACCCCCGGCACTTTGCTCAATGCCGCCGACGCGGCGATGTACCAGGCCAAGCGCCTCGCCCGAGGCGGCCAACACACGGCAGGGTCGGATAACCCTGTCGCTGATCTTCAAACCAGGAGCTAACTCGTGCGTTCATTTCATCGATCCTGCCTGCATCGGTTCGTCGTGTTTTTGTTCGTGGCCGTCGTGACACTGACCGGCTGCCAGACCACCCCGCCGCCGAAAGGGCTGACCCCGGCACAGATCGCGGTACTCAAGGAGCAAGGTTTCAAGCTGACTGACGACGGCTGGGCTTTTGGCCTGTCGGGCAAGGTGCTGTTTGGCAGCGATGTGGAAAGCCTCAACACCGCCAGCAGCGAGATCGTGGAGCGAATCGGCAAGGCGTTGGTGCTGGCTGGAATCGAACGGGTACGCGTCGATGGGCATACCGATGCCTCCGGTTCCCAGGCCTATAACGAGCAGTTGTCGATACGCCGCGCCCACAGCGTGGCCAAGGTGCTGCAAGATGTAGGGATGCGCCAAGAGAATATCCAGCTGCGCGGCCTGGGCAGCAGCAAACCGGTCGCCTCCAACGACACGGCCAGCGGGCGCACCGAAAACCGCCGCGTCTCCATCGTGGTCATCGCCGACTAGTCGGCGAACACGATCTCCCGGCTTTCACCCATCAACAACGGCTGGTTCCGCTCAGTCACCTCCCTGATGTAATCCCACAGCAACGTGATCCGCTTGAGCTTGCGCAAGTCCTCCCGGCAGTACATCCAGAACTGCCGGGTGACGGTGATTTCCTCCGGCAGCACCGGCAGCAGGCGTGGGTCCTGGGCGGCGAGGAAGCATGGCAGGATCGCCAGCGAGCGGCCTTGCTGCGCCGCCACGAATTGCGCGATCACGCTGGTGCTGCGCAAATGGGCGTTGGCGCCGGGCAGGACGTTGGCCAGGTAGAGCAGCTCCGAACTGAACGCCAGGTCGTCTACGTAACTGATGAACGAGTGCTTGCCCAGGTCTGCCGGACGCTGGATCGGTGGGTGGTTGTCCAGGTACTGCTGGGTGGCGTAGAGCTGCAACCGGTAGTCGCACAGTTTGCAGCAGACATACGGACCATGTTCGGGACGTTCCAGGGCGATGACGATGTCGGCTTCGCGCTTGGACAGGCTGATGAAGTGTGGCAGCGGCAGGATGTCCACCGAAATGGCCGGGTAGTCATCGACGAAGCGGCTCAGTTGCGGCGTGATGAAAAAGCTGCCGAAGCCTTCGGTGCAGCCCATGCGCACATGGCCCGACAACGCGACGCCCGAACCTGAAACCTGCTCGCAGGCCATGTGCAAAGTGCTTTCGATCGATTCGGCGTAACCCAGCAGGCGCTGGCCTTCGGCCGTGAGGACGAAGCCATTGGTGCGGGATTTTTCGAACAGCAGCGTGCCCAATGAAGCTTCCAGCGAGCTGATGCGGCGCGACACTGTGGTGTAGTCGACCGCCAGGCGCTTGGCCGCCGTACTGGCTTTGCGGGTGCGGGCCACTTCGAGGAAAAACTTCAGGTCGTCCCAATTCAACGAGCCCAATGACGTGATGTTTTTTTGCATGATGGACCGGCTTTTATGTGCGTTTTTATTGGAAGTTTGCACATCTATACTCCAAAAAACGCCTCATCGCCAAGGTGTCTTGCACCTTGGTCTCGGCTGAACCAGCGCTCTCTATAAGAACAATCCCGGAGGCCAGCATGAATGTTTCCCTTACGCCCAACGACACTGCCCTGCATACCGTCAAACTATTGATCGATGGCGAGTGGGTTCAATCCCAATCCACCGAATGGCATGACATCGTCAACCCCGCCACCCAACAGGTGCTGGCGAAAGTCCCGTTTGCCACCGCTTCGGAAGTGGATGCCGCCATCGCCGCTGCCCAGCGTGCTTTCCAGACCTGGAAGCTGACGCCGATTGGCGCGCGGATGCGCATCATGCTCAAGCTCCAGGCATTGATCCGCGAGCATTCCAAACGAATTGCCGCGGTGCTGAGCGCCGAGCAGGGCAAGACCATCGCGGATGCCGAGGGTGATATTTTCCGTGGCCTGGAAGTGGTCGAGCACGCCTGTTCCATTGGCACCCTGCAGATGGGTGAATTTGCCGAGAACGTTGCCGGCGGTGTGGACACCTACACGTTGCGTCAGCCGATCGGTGTGTGTGCAGGTATTACGCCGTTCAACTTCCCGGCGATGATTCCGCTGTGGATGTTCCCGATGGCCATCGCGTGCGGTAACACCTTCGTGCTCAAGCCATCGGAGCAGGACCCGTTGTCGACCATGCTGCTGGTGGAGCTGGCGATCGAGGCCGGCGTACCGGCGGGCGTGCTCAACGTGGTGCATGGCGGCAAAGACGTGGTAGACGCGCTGTGCACCCACAAGGACATCAAGGCGGTGTCCTTCGTCGGTTCGACCGCAGTCGGTACCCATGTGTATGACCTGGCGGGTCGCCATGGCAAGCGCGTGCAGTCGATGATGGGGGCCAAGAACCATGCGGTGGTGCTGCCCGATGCCAACCGTGAGCAGACCCTCAATGCCTTGGTCGGCGCCGGTTTCGGTGCGGCGGGCCAGCGTTGCATGGCCACTTCGGTGGTGGTGATGGTGGGCGCGGCCAAGCAATGGTTGCCGGAGCTCAAGGCCCTGGCGCAGAAGCTCAAGGTCAATGCCGGCAGCGAGCCGGGCACTGACGTCGGGCCGGTGATTTCCAAGCGGGCCAAGGCGCGGATCCTGGAGTTGATCGAGAGCGGCGTGCAGCAAGGGGCGAAGCTGGAACTCGATGGCCGTGACGTCAGCGTGCCGGGTTACGAGCAAGGCAACTTCGTTGGGCCGACCCTGTTTTCCGGAGTCACCACCGACATGCGCATCTACACCGAAGAAATCTTCGGCCCGGTGCTGGTGGTGTTGGAAGTCGACACCCTGGATGAAGCCATTGCTTTGGTCAACGCCAACCCGTTCGGCAACGGCACGGGCCTGTTCACCCAGAGCGGTGCGGCGGCGCGCAAATTCCAGAGTGAAATCGACGTCGGCCAAGTGGGGATCAACATCCCGATCCCGGTGCCGGTCCCATTCTTCAGCTTCACCGGTTCGCGCGGTTCGAAACTCGGCGACCTCGGCCCTTACGGCAAACAAGTGGTGCAGTTCTACACTCAGACCAAGACCGTGACCGCGCGCTGGTTCGATGACAACAGCGTCAATGACGGCGTGAACACCACCATCAATTTGCGTTAAGGAGCCGGACATGAACATCGCATTTATCGGCCTTGGCAACATGGGCGCGCCGATGGCGCGCAACCTGCTCAAGGCCGGCCATTCGCTGAACCTGTTCGACCTGAACCAGACGGTATCGGCTGAGTTGGCGGCGTTGGGCGGCACTGTCAGCGCCTCGCCTCGCGACGCGGCCCAGGGTTCGGAGCTGGTCATCACCATGCTGCCGGCCGCAGCCCATGTGCGCAGTGTCTGGCTGGGTGAAGACGGCGTGCTGGCGGGGATCGCCGCCGGCACGCCCGCCGTGGATTGCAGCACCATCGACCCACAGACCGCCCGTGATGTTGCCGCCGCTGCCGCCAAGCAAGGCGTGGCGATGGCCGACGCACCGGTCTCGGGTGGCACCGGCGGCGCGGCAGCCGGTACGTTGACCTTCATGGTCGGCGCCACGGCTGAGCTGTTCGCCACCCTGCAACCGGTGCTGGCGCAAATGGGCCGTAACATCGTGCATTGCGGCGACGTCGGCACCGGGCAGATTGCCAAGATCTGCAACAACCTGCTGCTGGGGATTTCCATGGTCGGTGTCAGCGAAGCCATGGCTCTGGGCGATGCGCTGGGCATCGACACCCAGGTGCTGGCCGGGATCATCAACAGTTCGACGGGGCGTTGCTGGAGTTCGGACACCTACAACCCGTGGCCGGGCGTGATCGAGACCGCACCGGCGTCACGTGGATATACCGGCGGCTTTGGCGCCGACCTGATGCTCAAGGACCTGGGCCTGGCGACCGAGGCTGCGCGGCAGGCTCGTCAACCGGTGGTGCTCGGGGCGGTAGCGCAACAGTTGTATCAGGCGATGAGCCAGCGGGGCGAGGGCGGCAAGGACTTTTCGGCGATTGTTAACAGCTATCGCAAGCCGCAGTAACCACGGATGTGCTTTTGTGGCGAGGGAGCTTGCTCCCGCTCGGGCGCGTAGCGGCCGCTGTTTTTATGGGGCCGCTGCGCAGCCCAGCGGGAGCAAGCTCCCTCGCCACAGGGACCGCGCAAGCATATTGAGGTTTGTTTTCCGAGAGCCCACGTCGGGTGGCCTCTCGGATTTTTTGTTTCAGGCGAACACGAAATACTTGCGCACGGTCTCGACCACTTCCCAGGTGCCTTTCATGCCGGGTTCGATGACGAAGATATCACCAGCCCGCAGATGAATCGGCTCCATGCCCTCTGGGGTGATGACGCAGTAGCCTTCCTGGAAATGGCAGTATTCCCACTTCACATATTCCACATACCATTTGCCGGGTGTGCAGATCCAGGTGCCCATGATCTTGCTGCCGTCTTCGCTGGTGTAGGCGTTGAGGTTGACGGTGTGCGGGTCGCCTTCGAGTTTTTCCCATTTGCAGGCGTCGAGTACGGGCAGCGGGTGGGTATCGCGCAGGACAGTGATGGGTGCGGTCATGTGAGCTCCGAAATAGGGGCAAAAGAGAACCGGCACCCTAACCCGCAGCAGCGGCGCACAGATGTCTGTACTCGACACCGACCTGCCCAGAAGCGCGCATCAGTCGGCCAGATGCCGGCCGAGGGCCTTGGCGTAGGCGGGCAGAGCTTCGAAGTTGCGGGCGCACAGCAATAACGCCCGATGGGCCCAGGCTTCTTGCAACGGGATGGTTTGATAGCAAGATTCAGGCGGCCGACGGTCGACGGCGGCCTTAGGCACGATAGCAATCCCGGCGCCATGGGCGACCATGCGGATCATGCCGTCGAAGCCGTCGGCGCGAATGCGGATCTGCATGCGCATCCCGGTGTGCAGCGCCTGTTCCTCCAGGTAGATCGCCAAGGCGCTGGAGGCGTTCAGGCCGACATAGTCGTAACGCAGGGTCTCGCTGAAACTCGGCGTATGACCGTCAGCCAAGGGATGTCCGGTCGGTAGGATCAGTACCAATGGATCGTCGCGAAAAGGCCAGGTCTGAAGGTCTGCGGTATCCACTGCGTCGGAAACGATCCCCAGGTCTGCCGCACCCTGGCGCAGCGCATGGGTGATCCGTGCGCTGGGCAATTCTTGCAGGTCGATATCAAGATTCGGCTGGTCCTTGAGGAACCCGGCCAGCAGCTCGGGCAGGTATTCGGTCATGGCGCTGGTGTTGCACAGCAGCCGTACCCGGCCTTTGACGCCTCGGGCATATTCAGCCAGGTCCTGTTGCAAGTGTTCGGCGTGTTGCAGCAATACCCGGGCGTGTTGTGCCAGGGCTTTGCCGGCCGGCGTCGGGGTAACACCGCGCCGACCGCGCTCAAGCAGACTGACGCCCAGGGACGTCTCCAGGGCGCGGACGCGCGCACTGGCCGCAGGCAGGGATAAATGGCTGCGAACGGCACCGGCGGTGATGTTGCCGGTGTCGAGGATGTTCAGGAAGAGGCGCAGGTCGGTGAGGTCGAAGTGCATGGGGGATGTGGTCCTGTGCCGGGTTTCGGGGTGCCTGATAGGCCGCTATCGCGAGCAGGCTTAACTCCCACAGGAGAATGCATTCCCACTGAAGGAACACGAAACAATGTGGGAGCGAGCCTGCTCGCGATAGCGGCGGCAGCATCGGCAATAATTTCCAGCCTCTTGCTGAATAAGAGGCACCCTCAGTATATGCCAGATTTAAAACCCATCCGCCAAGGCCCACCATAGCCCCATGGACACGCTCATCGCTTTCTACCAAAACCTCGGTCTGGCGCCGTCCCTGTTGGTCATCGCCACCTTCCTGCTCGCCGGCACGATCAAAGGCGTGATCGGCCTCGGCCTGCCGACCATTTCCATGGGGCTGCTCGGGCTGGCTATGGCGCCGACGCAGGCTGCGGCGTTGCTCATCATTCCGGCCACCCTGACCAACCTCTGGCAACTGGCTTTCGGCGGCCATCTGCAAGCCCTGGTCCGGCGCCTGTGGCCGCTGCTGCTGGCGATTTTCATCGGCACCGGCCTCGGTACGCTGTGGCTCGGCATGGCGGGAGGCGCCTGGGTGGTTCGGGCCTTGGGCGCTGCGTTGCTGCTGTATGCACTGAGCGGGTTGTGCCTGCCGACACTGCACGTCGCGCCACGGGCCGAGCGCTGGCTGGCCCCGCTCTGCGGCGTGCTCACCGGCATCATCACTTCTGCCACCGGCGTGTTCGTCATTCCGGCGGTGCCTTATCTGCAAGCGCTGGGCTTGAGCAAGGATGAGCTGGTGCAGGCCCTGGGGCTGTCGTTCACCGTTTCCACCCTGGCCCTCGCCGCCGGCCTGCTGTGGCGCGGCGCCCTGGGTGGCGGTGAACTGGGCGCTTCCTTGCTGGCGTTGCTACCGGCCCTGGCCGGGATGTGGCTGGGGCAGTGGCTGCGTCAGCGGATCAGCGCCGGGTTGTTCAAGCGAGTATTTTTCGTGGGCCTGGGTATGCTCGGCGGCCATCTGCTGATCAGCGGCTAGCCGAGGATGGGCTGAGCATGTCGACCCGACGGATCTCGAAATCGCGCTCCAGATAATCCATGCGTTGCTCGAAGAATTGCTTCATGTGCGGCAGGTTCGAGTGCACGTCCAAGTGAGCCTGGGAGGCCCAGATCTCGTAGAAAATAAACAGCGTCGGATCCTGTTGATCCCGCAGCATGTGGTATTCGATACAGCCGGGCTCGGCGCGGCTCGGTTCGACATAGGCGCGGAACAACGCTTCGAAGGCGTCGGCTTTTTCCGGACGGGTCTTGGCGTGAAGGATGAAGCCGTGCAAGTCGCTCATCGAATGGGGTCCTTGAAATGAATTGGCATCGAATTCTATGGCAAGAATAAGGTGTCTATTCGTGCGTATGGATCAAAACACTTTTGCCCTTTCGATGGTTATTCCGCACGAGGCCGATCGATATCCTGCCGCCATCATTTTTCAACCTTCCATTCGGTGACAGGCCAACGGCCCACCGTGGATCCTGATGAGGCATCCGATGAAAAAAGTCCTGTTGCTCAACGGCGGTAAGCAATTCGCCCACTCCGACGGTCGCTACAACGCAACGCTGCACGATACCGCTGTCAGCGTGCTGGATCGCGGCGGTCTCGACGTGAAAACCACCTTCATCGACGGCGGCTACGACATCAAGGAGGAGGTCGCCAAATTCCTCTGGGCTGACGTGATCATTTATCAGATGCCGGGCTGGTGGATGGGCGCGCCGTGGACCGTGAAAAAATACATCGATGAAGTCTTCACCGAGGGCCATGGCAGCCTCTATGCCAGCGACGGCCGCACGCGTTCCGATGCCTCGCAGAAATACGGCAGCGGCGGGCTGGTGCAAGGCAAGCAATACATGTTGTCCTTGACCTGGAACGCCCCACAGCAAGCCTTCGACGACCCGACCGATTTCTTCGAAGCCAAGGGAGTGGACGCAGTGTACTTTCCGTTCCACAAGGCTAATCAGTTCCTGGGCATGACCGGACTGCCGACCTTCCTTTGCGTGGACGTGATGAAGCGCCCGAATATCGAGGCGGATGTGGCGCGGTATGAGCAGCATTTGATTGAGGTGTTCGGTCTGAAGGCTTGATCTTCCTTTCGCTACGCATCCCGATACTATCCTGTGGCGATGGATCTACCTGTGGCGAGGGGATTTATCCCCGTTGGGCCGCGAAGCGGACCCAGGCCCACGATGGGAGGCTCAATGCTGATGTCGTCAGCCTCGGCGCCTGCTTCGCAGGCGAACGGGGATAAATCCCCTCGCCACAGGTAAATCCTCGCCACAAATAAGGCCGGTCGACAGGGGGATAAATGTGAAAGCCAGATCCGACGAATTGCAGATTTTCGTCTGTGTGATCGAGTGCGGGTCGATTTCCGCCGCCGCCGAGCAGGTCGGGCAGACGCCGTCGGCGGTCAGCCGCACCTTGTCGCGCCTGGAAGCCAAGCTCGACACCACGCTGATCAACCGCACCACGCGGCGCATGGACCTGACCGAAGAGGGCAAGTATTTCTTCGAGCAGGCCAAAGGCATTCTCGACCAGATGGACCAGTTGGAAGAGCGCTTGTCATCGCGCCAGAAACATCCCGCCGGGCGGCTGCGAATCAACGCGGCCTCGCCCTTCATGCTCCACGCCATCGTCCCGCACATCGAAGAGTTCCGCAGGCTCTATCCGGACATCCAGCTCGAACTCAACAGCAACGACCTGATCATCGATCTGCTGGAGCAAAGCACCGACGTCGCCATTCGCATCGGCACCCTCACCGACTCGACGCTGCATGCGCGGTCACTGGGATGCAGTCCGTTGTACATCCTGGCTAGCCCCGAATACTTGAAGCAGCGCGGCACGCCTTCGACAGTTGCCGAACTGGCGGAGCATGCATTGTTGGGGTTTGCCCAGAATGACGGACTCAATCAATGGCCCCTGCGCCATGTTCACGGTGATCGCTGGCCGATCCAGCCGGCCATCAGCGCTTCCAGCGGCGAGACCGTGCGCCACCTGGCGCTGCAAGGGCAGGGCATCGCCTGCCTGTCGGATTTCATGACCCGCGATGACATCCAGGCCGGGCGGCTGAAGGTGCTGCTGGCGGACGCCAACAGCGGATACCGCCAGCCGATCAACGCGGTGTACTACCGCAACTCCCAACTGGCCTTGCGCATCCAGTGCTTCCTGGACTTTATCCAGGGCAAGCTGGCCGAGTACGCATCGCGAGAATTCAAGGGCTGATTCGTGATTCTGCGGCAAGAGTGATTTGGGCAAGGCGGCCTGTTTCGTCAGGGATCGGTCCTCGATACTCCTCCCACCACTGATCTTGCCAAGGAGTTATCCATGAACGTATTCGTCACCGGCGCCGCCGGTTTCATTGGCGGTTCCATCGCCACCGGGCTGGTGCGAGCCGGTCATCAGGTCACCGGTCTGGTACGCAGCGCCGAACAGGCCAACGAGCTGACCGCACTGGGCATCCGGCCGGTCATCGGCACCCTCGAAGACAGCGCATTGCTGGCCGAACAGGCACGTGCCGCCGATGCGGTCATCAATGCGGCCAGCAGCGATCATCATGGTGCCGCGGAAGCCCTGGTCGAGGCACTCAAGGGGTCGAACAAAGTGCTGTTGCACACCAGCGGTTCGAGCATCGTCGGCGATGCGTCGGGCGGTCGGGCCAGCGATGACATCTACCAGGAAGATAACCTGCCGCCACCCACTGTCGACAAGGCAGCCCGGGTCGCGATCGACAACCTGATCCTGGACGCGGCGAAGCATGGCGTGAATTCGGCGGTGATCTGCAACACCTTGATCTACGGCCACAGCCTGGGCGTCAAGCGTGACAGCGTGCAACTGCCACGCTTGCTCAAGCAGGCACATAAGAGCGGGGTGGTGCGGCACGTCGGGCCGGGGCAGAACATCTGGTCCAACGTGCACATCGAGGATGTGGTCGAGTTGTACAAGCTGGCCTTGACCGGCAATGTGCCGGGCACGTTCTACTTCGTCGAAAGTGGCGAAGCCTCGTTCATCGACATGACCACCGCCATGGCCCGGGCACTGAATCTTGGACAACCCCAGGACTGGCCACTGGCCGATGCCGAAGCCGAATGGGGTTATGAAATGGCCAACTATGGCCTGGGCTCCAACAGCCGGGTGCGCGGCAAACATGCCCGCGAATTGTTGGGCTGGGAGCCGAAGCGCACCTCGGTGGTGGAATGGATTCTTCACGAAATGGTGTGAGGGGCCAATAACCCCTTGTCCACCATCACCCTTTGTGGGAGCGAGCCTGCTCGCGATAGCGTCGGATCAGTCGATATAGATGTCGGCTGACCCACCGCTATCGTCGGATCGCCGCCCGGAGCAAGCTCGCTCCCACAGGTTTTTTTCAGTCGTGGTGCACGCCCGCGCGCTTGAGCATCTGCTTGCAGCGTTCGGACAGGTGGAACACCCGCAGATGCTTGCCGGCCTTGCTGTAGCGTTCACGCAACGTCATGAGCGCGGCGATGGCGGAGTAGTCGACGAAGCTCAGGTGGCGGCAGTCCAGAGTCACCACGGGCGGGTCGTTGGCCGGGTCGAACTGGTTGAGGAACGGCGTCGTCGAGGCGAAGAACAAGGTGCCGTGCAGGCGATAGAGTTTGCTCCCATCGTTTTCAAGGTGCGTGTCGGCGTACAGCTCCCGAGCCTGTTGCCAGGCGAAGTTGAGTGCCGCGATGACGATACCGCAGAGCACGGCAATCGCCAGGTCGGTGAACACCGTGATAACCGTGACCGCAATGATCACCAGCACATCATTGGTCGGCACTTTATTGATCACCCGCAGCGAGGCCCAGGCAAACGTCTGCTGTGCCACCACGAACATCACGCCCACCAGCGCGGCCAGCGGGATGCGCTCGATCAGCGGGGACAGGAACAACACGAACAGCAGCACCATGATCCCCGCCACTACGCCGGACAAACGCCCGCGCCCACCGGAGCTCAGGTTGATCATCGTCTGGCCGATCATCGCGCAACCGCCCATGCCACCCAGCAGTCCGGACGCTATGTTGGCGGCGCCCAGGGCCACGCATTCACGATCCGGATAGCCGCGGCTCTCGGTGATTTCATCGGTCAGGTTCAGGGTCAGCAGGGTTTCCAGCAGACCCACCATCGCCATGATCACGGCATAGGGGGCGACGATCTGCAGGGTCTCCAGGTTCCACGCAAGGTCCGGCCAGGCAAGGCTCGGCAAGCCGCCGGCGATATGGGCCATGTCCCCCAGGGTACGGGTCGGCAGGCCGAGCAGGTACACCGCAACGCCAACCCCGAGAATCGCCACCAGCGCTGGCGGCACGCTGCGGGTCAGGCGCGGCAACAGATAGACGATGGCCATGGTCAACGCCACCAGCGCGCCCATCACGTACAACGGGCCGCCGCTCAGCCAGGTCTCGCCGTTCTTGAAATGCTCCAGTTGCGCCAGCGCAATGACTATCGCCAGGCCGTTGACGAAACCGAGCATCACCGGATGCGGCACCATGCGTACCAGCTTGCCCAACCGCAGCAGTCCGAACGCCACCATGATCAGGCCGCCCAGCAGAACGGTGGCCAGCAGATATTGCACGCCGTGCTGCACCACCAACGCCACGATCACCACCGCCATCGACCCCGCAGCCCCCGACACCATGCCCGGACGACCGCCGAACAGCGCGGTCAGCGTGCAGATGATAAAGGCGCCATACAGCCCCATCAGCGGGTTGAGGTGGGCGACCAGGGCGAAGGCGATGCATTCGGGGAGCAAGGCGAAAGACGTGGTGAGGCCGGCGAGGGCGTCGGCGCGAAGACGTGCTGGTTTCATGGGGTACCTACTGGGCGCCGGTGGAGTGTCGGCTGCCGGGGGAGTGGTGCAAAAGCAGAAGGGGATGGTACGAAAATTCCCGTGTGGGAGCGAGCCTGCTCGCGATTGCGGCCTGACATTCACCATGGATGTCGACTGACACTCCGCCATCGCGAGCAGGCTCGCTCCCACAGGGGCCGGGTATCAGGAACGAAAATTCGGTGGTGGATTTTCATCCGCGCTGTGTCGCGATGTCCGTCAGCGACATTTCTTGTCTGTGTACGAAAATTACTTTCATCAGGTTTGTGGATTCTTCCAGGAAATGATTTATGAGTTTCACAACTCATAGACGTGACCCTGTTCGAGGAGTACCGCATGGCACCTGCTTTCGGATACTGGCTATTGGTCTACGCGGCCATCGCCATCATTGCGCTGATTGTTCTGATCGCCCGCTACCGCCTCAATCCGTTCATCGTGATTACCCTGGTGTCCATTGGCTTGGCGCTATTGGCCGGCATGCCGCCGTCGGGTGTCGTAGGGGCGTACGAGGCGGGCGTGGGCAAGACGCTGGGGCACATCGCGCTGGTGGTGGCGTTGGGTACCATGCTCGGCAAGATGATGGCCGAGTCCGGCGGGGCCGAGCGCATGGCGCAGACGCTGATCGAACGCTTCGGCGAGCGCAACGCCCATTGGGCCATGGTGTGCATCGCATTCCTGGTGGGGCTGCCGTTGTTTTTCGAAGTGGGCTTCGTGCTGTTGGTGCCCATCGCGTTCACGGTGGCGCGGCGGGTGGGGGTGTCGATCCTCATGGTCGGGCTGCCGATGGTTGCCGGCTTGTCGGTGGTCCATGCCCTGGTGCCGCCGCATCCGGCGGCGATGCTGGCGGTGCAGGCGTTCCAGGCTTCGGTAGGGCAAACCTTGCTCTATGCGATCCTGATCGGGATCCCCACGGCAATCATCGCCGGTCCCCTGTACGCGAAATTCATTGTGCCGCGCATCCAGTTGCCGGCCGATAACCCATTGGAGCGGCAATTCCTCGACCGCGAGCCGCGTGCCCGGTTGCCGGGTTTCGGCGTGACCCTGGGGACCATCCTGCTGCCGGTGGTGCTGATGCTGATCGGCGGCTGGGCCAACCTGATCTCCACTCCCGGCAGCGGTTTCAACCAATTCCTATTGTTTATCGGCAACTCGGTGATCGCCTTGCTGCTGGCGACCATCCTCAGTTTCTGGACCCTCGGCCTGGCTCAGGGCTTCAACCGCGAGTCGATCCTCAAGTTCACCAACGAATGCCTGGCGCCGACCGCCAGCATCACCTTGCTGGTGGGGGCCGGTGGTGGCTTGAACCGGATCCTGGTGGACGCCGGCGTCACCCAGCAGATTGTCGGGCTGGCCCAGGAGTTCCAGTTATCACCGTTGGTCATGGGCTGGCTGTTCGCCGCGTTGATGCGCGTTGCCACGGGCTCGGCCACGGTGGCGATGACCACCGCCTCGGGCATCGTCGCTCCGGTGGCGATCGGTTTGGGCTACCCACACCCCGAGCTACTGGTGCTGGCGACCGGGGCCGGGTCGGTGATCTTTTCCCACGTCAATGACGGCGGCTTCTGGCTGATCAAGGAATACTTCAATATGACCGTTGCGCAAACCTTCAAGACCTGGACGGTGCTCGAAACGCTGATTTCCGTGGTTGCGTTCGGCCTGACCCTTGGGCTTGCGCGTTTGCTCTGAATACGACGCGACCACACAGGAGCCGTCATGGACATCCTCTACCAGATCCGCTCCCGCCAGGATTCCTTCAGCGCCGGCGAAGGAAGAATCGCCCGGCTGATGCTCGACGACGTAGGATTCGCCGCTTCGGCCAGCCTCGATGAACTGGCCCAGCGGGCCGACGTCAGCAGCGCCACGCTGTCGCGTTTTGCCCGGACCGTCGGTTGCCGCGACTTGCGGGACCTGCGCTTGCAGCTGGCCCAGGCCAGCGGTGTCGGCAGCCGCTTTCTCGACCCGACCGGCGCGCCGGAACAATCGGCGTTCTACGGGCAGATCGTCGGCGATATCGAGTCGACCCTGCGCCAGCATCTGTCGGCGTTCGAAGAGCCACGCTTCGCCGACGCCGTGCGGTTGCTGGGCAAGGCGCGCATGGTCCATGCGTTCGGGGTCGGTGGCTGGTCGGCGTTGTGCAGTGAGGAATTGCAGGTACGCCTGGTACGTTTCGGCTACCCGATTGCCGCATGCCGCGACCCGGTGATGATGCGCATCACCGCCACATCGCTGAGCGAGCAGCATCTGGTCATCGCCTGTTCGCTCACGGGGATCACTCCGGAACTGCTCGGCGCCGTCGAACTGGCCCGCAGCTACGGTGCGCCGATCCTGGCGATCACTCGCGCCGACTCGCCGCTCGCCCGGCTGGCCGATGTGGTGCTGCCCCTGCAAAGCGCCGAAACCTCGTTCATCTACAAACCCACCGCGGCGCGCTACGGCATGCTGCTGGCAATCGATGTGCTCGCCACCGAGCTTGCATTGGCCGACCCCGAAGACAATCAAGAACGCCTGCGGCGGGTCAAGCTCGCCCTGGACGACTACCGCGGCGGCGATGATGACCTGCCGCTGGGAGACTTACATGCAGTACGACACACTGATCCGCAACGCGCTGCTCATCGATGGCAGCGACACCCCCGGCTACGCTGCTGATGTCGCGATTCGCTCTGGACGCATCGAGCGTATTGGCGATCTGAGCGACGCTCGCGCCGTTGAGGAAATCGACGCCGCTGGCCGTGTGCTGGCGCCAGGGTTCATCGATGTGCACACCCACGACGACACGGTGGTGATCCGCCAACCGCAGATGTTGCCCAAACTCAGCCAGGGCGTGACCACGGTGATCGTCGGCAATTGCGGCATCAGCGCCTCGCCGGTCAGCCTGCGAGGCGAACCGCCGGACCCGATGAACCTGCTCGGCCCTTCGCAGGTGTTCGCCTATCCGCGCTTCGGCGATTACCGCGTGGCGGTGGAAGCGGCGATGCCTGCGGTCAATGTCGCTGCGCTGGTGGGGCATACGGCGTTGCGCAGTAACCACATGGACGATCTGTTGCGCAGCGCCAGCGTGGGAGAAATCGCCGCCATGCGTCAGCAACTGCGCGAGAGCCTGGAAGCCGGTGCGCTCGGCTTGTCCACTGGCCTGGCCTACGCCAACGCGTTTTCAGCGTCCACCGATGAAGTCATGCAACTGACCGAAGAGCTGAACGCCTTCGGTGCGGTCTATACCACTCACCTGCGCAGCGAATTCGAGCCGGTGCTCGAAGCCATGGACGAGGCATTCCAGATCGGCCGGCACGCCCGCAGCCCAGTGATCATTTCCCACCTCAAGTGTGCGGGCGTCGGCAATTGGGGGCGCAGTCCCCAGGTGCTCGCGGCGCTGGAAAACGCCGCCAAGACCCATCCAGTCGGCTGTGACTGCTATCCCTACGCGGCCAGTTCCTCGACCCTGGACCTCAAGCAAGTGACAGATGCACATCCCATCACCATCACCTGGTCGACACCCCATCCGCAAATGGGCGGACGCGACCTGATCGATATTGCCGCGCAATGGAACGTGTCGCTGCTGGAGGCTGCGCGACGCCTGCAACCGGCCGGCGCGGTTTATTACGGCATGGATGAGGCCGACGTGCGTAAGATCCTCGCCCATCCGTTGTCCATGGTCGGTTCCGACGGCTTGCCCGAAGACCCGTTTCCCCATCCTCGTTTGTGGGGCGCTTTCCCACGGGTGTTGGGACATTTCAGTCGTGACGTCGGGCTTTTTCCGCTGCACACCGCCGTACACAAGATGACCGGCCTGTCCGCATCACGCTTCGGTCTGAAGGAGCGAGGAGAAATTCGTGAAGGACATTGGGCCGACCTGGTGCTGTTCAATCCGCAGACCATTCGCGACGTCGCGGATTTCATCGAGCCGCAACGGGCCGCCGAGGGCATTGACGGGGTGTGGGTCAACGGTGTGTTGAGTTATGCCGGAGGGCAGGCGAATGGGCGTAGGGAAGGGCGGTTCCTGGCGCGAGAATGATATGCAGGTTTATGACTTGATGTGGCGAGGGAGCTTGCTCCCGCTGGGGTGCGAAGCAGCCCTCTATGTTTAAACCATCACACTGGGGGGGACGCTGGCGCGTCCAGCGGGAGCAAGCTCCCTCGCCACGGGGTCGTTCGAGTCTTCAATGTGCAGCGTTATTCAGGGGTGATGGCACTGCGGCATTAAAGAACCCGACGCCAAGGCCGAAGCATAGGGTTCAACCCGTCTGAACGGGACTTTTCAGCCAGGGAGCACCCCATGAGCGTCGGTAAAACCACTCCGGTCCTGCGGATCTTCGATGAAGCCAAGGCCATGGCGTTCTACGTCGAATTCCTGGGCTTTACCGTCGACTGGCAACACCGATTCTCAGACGACTGCCCGTTATACCTGCAAATCTCCCGGGGCGAATGCGTGCTGCATCTGACCGAGCACCACGGCGATTGCACGCCGGGCTCTGCGTTGCGGATCGAGACGGATGAGCTGGAGGCGTTCCAACAGCAATTGCAGGCCAAGCCCTACCGTTATGCCCACCCAACGATCCAGGCCATGCCCTGGGGGAGCCAGGACATGACCCTCATCGATCCGTTCGGCAATCGCCTGGTGTTCACCAACGCGATCTGCGTCTGATCGCTGTCATCGCCTGTTCCGACTCCCGCCCGGACGAGCACGTGACGTCTTGTTCAATTGCTGGACGCGAGCGCTGTATCCCGCATAGTCGATGGGAGTGCGCCCAGTAGGCACGGCGATCTGCGACGGGAGAATACCGCTGCAATTGATGCAGGCAGGGAACGCCTGCGGGGCATCTACCCTGGAGATCCTGTCAGTGAGTATCGTGGTGTCCGACAGTATTCTTTCCGCTCGATCCGGATAGAGCGCCACCACGGAGTTGGCCAACCTCACTTCGGCGTGGGTTCCCGGCCCTCCGGCAAGCATCGGCATGATCCCGCCCATCCTTTCGATATGCGTCTCGATCCAGTCCCGGGTCGGTTGTTGCAGCTCATGGACCTGATCGCTCAGCCTGCTCAGCGTCGGCGCGTCCTTGAGGACATCTTCATCGATCGCCACATTGTGGAACAGATCGTTCTTGGCCGCGGCATATCGACCGGACAGATCGCTCAGGTAGTCGGCAGTGTTACCGATCCGATAGGTGCCGAAATTCAAATAGTAGGCTTGGGGGGTATCGGTCCTGGCCCGGCCGTCATGGCTTCGGTCCACGCCTCTGTAACCTTTCATGCTGCCTTGGGGTTTTGGAAGGTTGAAGAAGTCGCTCAGTCCGACACCTTCGGTCTTGATATAACCGTAAGAGTGAGCGAGAAACTCCCGACCCAGGAGTTCGTCATTCATGAACTGATCCGATGTTTTGTCGTGGTCATCCGGCATCAGGCGGTAGGAGTAATCGCCTTTGGCCGAATCCATGATTTCCTGCGAGCGGGCCCGGCCCCAGGCCTGGAACTCTTTGAGTTCCTCATCCCGCATCAGGCCTGTAGGATCGACAAAGCTCATCGGGTTGTTAGCGACCATGCAATACAGATTCAACCCATCAACCGTCCCCGCCGGATCGGGGTTGATCCAGCGTTGCAGCCACGGTGCGTAATACCGCTGGCCGTAGTAGTACAGACCGCTGGCATCGCGCTCCTTGCCGCAATAACGAATGGTCCGGTAGTCGGCCTCTACGGTGGATCGGGACGCTGACCAGGCGGTGGCGCCGTAGGGCAGGTAACTTTCCTGGCTGATCAGCCAGCCCTCATCGTCCAATTCCAGTGAGCTGGACCCCAGATGGTCGTCGAAGCTGTAGCGAAACGGATGCTTGGCGATTCCGGCCGGACGACCTTCGGTCCAGTGCAGATAACGCACGTTGCACCGACCGGCTTGCAGGGTGATGACCTCCAGGCGCTCATTGTGCCGGGTGCGAATTTCCAGCCCCGGCAAGTAACGGACCTCCTGGTTGTGAACGACTGTCGAGGCATGAGTCACCTGTATCTTGCGCACCCGTTGGCCGGCACTGTCATAGCCATAGCGTTCCATGTCATGGCGCCCATCGGCGCGCTGTACCAGCGTCACACTGGCGAGCTGATTGCGAGTGCTCCATTCCAGCGTCCGGCCCGGATTGAGAACCTGCGGGTTGCCGTTGGCATCGAAGTGTTCCGCCTTGTTCCAGGACAGCAGGCGATTGCTGTTGGCGGCCACGTTCAGCGTGCGGGTGTAGTTGTTACGGTCGCGGACATGGCGCAGTTCGATCAGGTTGCCGCCGGCGTCGTACTCGTAGTGTTCCGTAAATGGGAACAGCTGCTGGGCGTCGAACGGTACTCTGCTGAAGGCGGGTAGCTCGGGGTTGCTGGTCAGCCCCGCCCCTTCACGGCCTGTCGCGCGGGTCAGCTGATAGAGGCTGTCGTAGGTGTATGTACTGATGGCGTCGACGCGCTGGTTACTGCCGAACTGTACGGGTTGGGCCCTGTCTTCAATACGCGTGACGTTACCCACCGCGTCATAGCTGTAGTGCAAATCCTGCAAGGTGTTGCCAGCCACGGATGCGCGCAGGGCGATCAGTCGACCATTGGCGGGGTCGAACGCGGCGCGACTCTCCACGCCGTTGCCAGCGGTCTGGGACTCGACCTTGCCGGCCGCGTTATAGACCAGGTCGCGGACAATGATTTTTTCGCTGGCAGCGGCCTGGATTTTCAAACTCAAGGCCTTGAGTTGCCCGGCGACATCGAACCCGTAGCGCTGCTGGTGGCCGGCGGCATCCGATTGCAGGATGAGCTGCCCCAGTGCGTCGTAGCGCCAGCGCGTCGTGTAGCCACCGCCGCTTTCCAGAAGCGCATCGCGATGAGGTTCATCGGTTGGCCAGTGCGGTGGGGTGATGTCCATCAGGAAACGCCGCGTCTGCCGCAGTGGTTTGCCACAAATCCCGTATTCGCCGATGAGCAGGCTGCCTGCGCTGTCGTCGTGACGGACCAGTGCACCACAGAGATTGCTGGCCGCCGATTCTAGTGAGCTGTCGCCATAGCGCAGGCATTCAACGGTGCGCAGCTCGGCGTCCAGGGTTTGCTCCTGGATGGCGATCGGTCTTAGTCGATGATCGTAGGTCGTACGCCATTGGGTGCCTCGCTGGTCCCAGCTGCGCAGCACTTGCCCGGCATCGCCCGGCAGGCTCAGGCGCCAGCCGGCGTCGACGCTGTTGACCAGCAGGGGCTTGCCGGAAAAGCTGTAGACCGTCGTCTGGTTGGCTTCGGGGGCGCTGCCGAACAGTCGGGCATCCCACTGCACAACCTGCCGTTTGGCCGTGTCGTAGTGCTGGCGGGTGATGCGCGCCTGGGCATTTTCTTGCGCGTTACGTCGGCAGTAAACGACTTGCCGGACGGGCAGGCCTCGGCTGTCGACGGCCTTGATCGTCGGTGTCTTGCGGTGCACCAGTGCGTTCATGCTGCACCTCCGGCCGCCGCGGTTTGCTCGGACATGACTTCTTCCAGTGTGTCGTTTTCATCTTCATCCAGGGTGTACCAGGGGTGGCGTGTCAGCCGTCGCATCAGCGACAGGCCACCTTGGCTGGCCAGATGCGTGCGGGTAGGGCGTCCCAGTGCGTCGTAGAATTGCTGGTCGTAATGACCGGACTGGCGCAAGGACTCGTCGTTGATGTAGCGGTGCTGATCGGCAAAGTAGGGGCGATAAATGCGCACCGGCAAGCCCTTGTTGTTGTGTTCTACCCGTTCGCTGATCCGCCAGCGCCTGGCGGCGAGCTGCTCCAATGGTTTTGCCTGCTTGAGCGTCAGTGCGCCCTTGGGATCGATGACCCAGGCCATGCCCGGTTCGACTTGCTGCTTGCTTTGCAGCGTTCGACCCAAGCCGTCGAAGCAGGTGATGGTCGCGCGGATTTGTTGCTGGTCGTCATCGGGGTAGCGGTCAGCGACCAGCATGGCGACGTGCACCGGCTCACGGATCGCCCCTTCGATTTCATTTTTCAGCTTCAGGTCGTCGGGATGAAGAACGGCAACGCCGGCTATTCGTGCCCGAGCCGAGGCACGGATGTGTCCGCTGGGCAGCAGGTCATGATTGAGCACGCACCGCGCCAGCCATTCGGTATCGGCCAATGCGGCGTTCGACACGCATCCCATCCAACTGAAGGGCGCATAGAAGAGCGCGCTGGCGGCGTCCTGTATGGCTTTCTTGCCCTGCTCAAGCGCTTCTGCCGGATTCCTGAGCGCCAGTCGTACGAATTGTGCAATGGGTTTGAAACCCTCGGGTGTACCGTTTTGCGTGCCATAAAACGTCGTGGCCAACACCTGCCCGAATGCATCAGTCAGGCATTCCTGCACGTTGCCGTTGGGATCGGTGATGCGCCGTGGCAGCCATGAGCGATAGTCATGAAGCGCCTGGGTGATGCAACCATCAGGCTGCTTGAGCGTGGTGATGAAACAGCAGTACTTGTCGTAGCTGAGCTCGGTCAAACCCTGGCTCTTGCTCATCTGCTGGGTCTGGATTCTGTAAAAGCCCTGCAGCGGGGCGTAGGTGGCAAAGCCGCGTTTGATGGACCAGAGTGTGTTGAACAAGGGCGTGGCGGGAAGAAACGAATCCATGCGCTGATAGCCGATTCGTTCAAGCAGTTTCCCCTTGGGACGCGAGGCCTGGGGCAGCAGGTGAAAGGCTTGTAGGGCCGTTTCGTCCAGTTCGGCGGTTTCCAGATGGTCCGTCAGGGCCTGGAAATGCGCGACGCCGTCCGGAAGGGTTGCGCCGGTCGATGCGTCCTTGTAGCGCTGTACGGACAGCCCTGTCAGTACTTCTTGACTCGCCCAGTGGGTGCCCCGGCTGAGTTGGATCAATTTCTCATAGGTTATGTCCTGCATGGAGAGCCCGTCGGCCTCGGGGGCCTTGGGTAATTTCAAGGCGTTGGTTCGCTGGCGATACGGCAGGCCCAACCGCCATGCCTGAGGCTGTGGTAGATGAATGAACTCAGCGCGAGTTTCATCCAGGTAATGGAATTGCTGCGCCGGGTCGTGAGCATCACGCCACCACTGCTGCTGGTCGGAATCGCTGAACGGCGGAGGGGCATCGACGGTTTTTCGTCGGGCGTAATGGACGGTGATCCCGTGGCTCAGCGAGCCATAGGCGTCGTGTTGCAGATTCAACATGTGCCGACATTGCGGGTCGTCAGTTACACCGTCGTACTGATAACCGATGGACTCCAGTTGCAGCGGCAGCATCCGGGCATGACGCCGAATGCCCTCGGGTGCCTGGAGTAAACGTACGCCGTAGCGGTTTTCCTCGACCGTATACAAGGTTCCGCTGTACGCCCCGAACATCTCGCTTCGCAGTAAATGGCCGCTCAGGACGCGGGACATTTCAAGCGTGATCGCTTCGGTGGGCGAAGTGATGGGGGTGTCGTCTCCGGTCTCAGGCTGGTACCGACAAAGCACGCTCTTGCCCAACGGCACGGCCAATGGATCGGCGCGGCTGTAGCCGATACGGGGCAGGTCCACCGCTTGCCCGGTGTGAAACCAGCTCTTGGTCAGGCAAGGTTCCGTGAAACCCGGCGAGTCGGCAGCGTCGGGATTGGTTTCGTCGTCGGTTTGCAGCAGCAGACCGAAGCCTCGCAATTCCCGCTCCCGGCTGTCGTAATAACCTTGGCGGTAAGCGAGTCGCTGGCACAGTCGGTTGCCGGTGATCTCATCCACCTGGGTTTGGCTCGCAACCAGTTGCAAGACCATCGGCAGGTGACAAGTGGGGAATTGGCCGGCTGCCATTTTCTCGGCTTTTTCATCCAGCCATTCCTGCGCCGAGCTGCGGTAGCGGATGTGCTGGGCGGCGCCCATATTGTTATTAGTGCCGGTGAGCAGATACGGCTTCGCACTGACGAAGTCATAGCGCCAATGTTGCGGCCCCCGATGGGGCGCGCTGAAAACCAGGCTGGAGCAACCGAGCCCTTGCAGGTCGACGATGCTCACCTGGCATAAGCTGTCGTAGCACAGGCCGGGCGGCCAGGGCAGCGCAACGGGGGGGACGAAGCCGGTGCCGCAGCGGTTCATGAAGATCAAGACCTGGTTGGTTTGCAGATAGATCAGGTCGGCGGCTCCGGAACCATCCAGGTCCGCCAGGCGAATACGCGATGGATCGAAGCTTTCGTAGGCCAGGTCAGGCGAGCCCAGCACAATGCCTTTGCCGAAGCGCCCGCGACCCAGGTTGGGCCAGCACTTCACTTCGTTGTGGCGGATGCGGACCAAATGCTGTTGGCCACTGCCCAGGACATCACTGAACGCGACCCACTCCGAGCGTGAAGTCCTGAACGTCGGCAGCGCATCGTCGCCCTCGTCGCGAGACACTTCGTTGGCCGTCGTAAAGCCATCTTCTCGCTGGTTGGCATACAACCGGACACTCCGTGGGCCGACCAGCGCAAGATCGATCAGGCCGTCGCCCATCAAGTCGGCCAATTGTCCTTGTGGGTTGAAAAACTCCGTGGGGAGGTGCTTGAGCGTGGCGAAATCCGACCAGCTTCTGTCTGGGCCCAGGGAGAAAAAACCGCTGTAGCCTGGCTGGCCGATCCCCCAGTCCAGTCGCCCATCGCCGGTGAGGTCGATGAGTGACGGGCGCATGGATTTCCCGGTGTCCGCAACGGGCGTTCGAGGCAATGCTCGCCATTGCCCATAAGCCACTTCATTGCTGTTGGCCTTGGCTCGCAGCGGTTCTCGGTAGTACCAGGCAGTCCCATTGCGATACAGCACGCCCGGCAGGCCTTCGCCGTACAGATCCACCAACTGATAGCCTTGCGCTTCATCCAGCCCGGGCATGTTCAGCCAAGGCTGCCAGCCGTAAGACTCATCCGGGAGCGTGAATTCGCCGTAGCGGAACTCGACAGGAGGGCGGCTCTCGGCGGGCATCGAGTCATCGCCGAAAGCCTGGTCGTGGGCCGCGCTCAATTGGTGATAACCGAGGGCCGTCTGACAGTAATCGAGCAGCAACCGTCGCACGAGGATCGGACCCGCTCCCCATTCCTCGGGAAAACGGTGGAACATCAATACCTGACGACAGAGGCGTTCGGTGCGCAGTTCGAAACCATAGGCGAAGCTGGAAAACCCGTCGTCACGGGCCAACCACTGCCGGCCTTCATAGTCTGGTTTGTCCTGATATCCGGTGCTCCGTTCGCCGTAGTCGAACACCAGTTCGAAGTGCCATTGCACAGCGTTGAGTCGATCCGTTTCCCACAGGTAAAGATCCGCGTCGGCCCTGAAATTGCCGTAGCTCACCCGGCTCAGGTAGCGCTGGGCGTGGGCGTCGCTCTTGTATTGGTAAAGGATGTGCTCGCCATGGGCATTCAGGCTTTCTTCCAACAGCCATTCGCCTACCCGGCTTGCATCCTGGGGATCGGCCCGGCGCGCTGAAGGATTTTTGCCGAACAGATGAAGACTGCCATCGGCACCGTGTACCAGCCAGAAGCCCGGTTTGTCTGAGGCCGACGACCAATGCTCGATCCGATCGAAGCGTCTTTCGATGCTGGGGAAGTGACGAATGACGGTGTAGGTCTGTGCCAGCTTCAGATTGTTGTAGCGCTCGACTTGTGTTGAGCGGATGGTCCCTTGCGTATCTCGCTCCGCCAGCCACACGACTGCATCGGGGCCGATGATCTCGTCGGCTTCGGTATAGGCCGGCACTCCGTGGCTGGTGCGTCGTGCAACAGAGGGCAATGACAGTCCCCAGCCGATTCCGAAGATGCCGTTGCCGTTGGAACTGGCATAGGCGAGGGACAAGGGCGGAGCAAAACCGCGTCCCGGTGAAATCGGCAGGGCGATTTCATAGGTTGCCGTGCCGTGAGCGCCGAAGGCGCCCCAGCCTTTGCCGATGCTCTGGAGGGAGCCGCCACCCTTGGGCAACGACGGTGCTGTTACGGGCGCTGCGCTGTCTTCACCCATGACGGACTCCTGACCTGGCGGTGTAGCTCACATGCACGATGATGTCGGTCAGAGACTCCAATAGCTCCCTTTGGGCTTCAGGGTTAGGGAAGGTCAGGCACCAGGTAGAAATAGCGCCGGTGTATTCGAAAGGCAGGTAGCGATCGTCGTTGAAATTGAGGGTGAACAGGCCGTTGTCGTCGACCCCGGTGGAAAGCGCGATCTGTTGGCTGGCGTGTCGGCTTTCCATGGCTTGACCGTCGGCGGACATGAACACCTTGCTGGCGGTCTGCGTCAGCGTGGCGCGAATGTTCTCGTAGGGGCCGACCAGGGCCGGTAGTGAGACGCTGATGGTCTTGATGCGCCGTAAGTAATGCTGCTGGTCCTTGTAATCGTCTTCGAACAGTTCATGGGTCAGTTCGAATTCGCATTTGCCTCGCATCAGGTCGGCGTGGATTTCTGCCCATTGCTGGTTGATGGTGCTGTCTGCGGTCTTGCTCTTGAGCTGGCGCAGCGACACCGTCTTGCGAATTTCCAGTTCCCGCCTATGACCTCGCAGGTACTCGGCCTGCATGTTCAGCAGGCTCAGTCGCAACTGCTCGCCGACGCCAAGTCCTCGGTAGGTCGTATTCCAGATGCCGGGTCGGATGAAGCGTCGGTCGAAATCCGCCAATTCATACTGCCAGCACGCTTGGGTGGCTACACACAGGGCCAGCGTTGCGTCGTAGGCCTGGCGATAGAGCGTGGCGAACTGGCTGTTCAGCCATTGGTACAGCTGCGCCTTGGTAAAGCGCTTGTTGAAAAAATCGTAGTGGGCCTTGGCTTGGCTCAAGCTCGATTCAGCCAGACGCAGTTGAATGCGCGTGGCGGTTTCCTGCTCGGTGAAATGCGCCAGTTGCGTGTCGATCTGGGTCAATTCCAGGTGGGCCTGGTCGTAGGCGAGGATCCAGTCCTGGCGACGGCGATGGAACTGTGCCGTACGGTCGAGATGGGCTGCGCTGGCGCGGTCCGAAACGGCGGCACCCTGGGCAATGGCAGCGGCTGTATGCAGCGTACCTTCCAGACGGCTGCCGCCCATGCTGAAACCAAAGATATTGGGAGCCAGCATCAGGCTGCCGGCAGCGGCCTGATACTGCGTCGCGTTGCGCTCGGATGACGCGCTGCTCAAATACAACCGTCCGGCCAGTGCCTCGGCTTCGTTGAGGTCGTGGTTCAGTAGGTGCCGGTAGTGGCGGGCCCTGCCTTCGACTATCGCTTTACTGGCCAGCAATGCCTGGCGATTGTGGCGGTCAACGTTCAGCGCCTGGCGTTGCAGGTCGACGGAGATTTTCGCCAGGTCCCAGGCTTGCTGCTGTTGCAATTCCTGTAGCTGCGCCTGCTCTTTACGTTCGGTCAGCGACAACAGCGTGGCGCCGAACTGGCTGAGGCTTTCAACCGCGCCCAGGGCCTGGCTGTACATGACCGTAAAACGATAGTGCGGGATGTATAAGTTCGGCAGGCCTGACGTTGTGTTGCTGGCAATGTCCCAAGCCCGAGTGCCGGGCAAGACGCCTGGATCCTGCGCGGCTGCGAATATCGGCAGATGCAGCGGCTTGCCGGCGATGTCGAGGTTATGCCGCAGGTTGTTCAGGCGGCTGTCGATAATGTCCCAGCGCTTGAGCAGGCCGGGGTTGAATGGAACCTTCAGATGCGGTGTGTCGATCGCGGGCAGCGACGGTTGCGAAGGGCTTTGCCGAAGACGCAATGACGGCTTGGAGGATGATCGGCCCAGTGAGTATTCGAAGGCCCGCAGATCGTCACTGCGGGCATCGCTCAACGTCTCAAGATCGATAGCTGTCCATTGATCGAGTGGTTGAACGGCTGCACGCGGGCCCAGAAGCGCCTGCACCCGTACATACCAGAGCTTTGCCTCGCTGAGGCTGTCGGGTGTCAGCTCACGGTACGCCGCATCGCCTCGATTGATCAGGATGTCGAGGTACAGCCAGTACAGCGCCTTGCGAAAGTGCACGGGGTGACTGAGGGCAATCTGGTGTGGGTCATGGCGAGCCTGATCGCCATAGGCCGACATATGACTGTCGACCAGGGATTCACTCCGCCAGCAGCTGGTACTGCCGCGACCTGGATCGAAGAGATGGCGCAGCCAGTGTTCGGCTTCTTCGTAGCGCTGTTCGATGTTCAATCGATGGGCAATCAGCCAGGGTACGTAGAGGAATAGCTCAGTGAAATAGCGGCCATAGGGGCCATGGAAGTCCATCTTATTGTCAGAGTCGCCTTGTAACTCGGGCTCCGGCAGGTGCTGGGTTTGCCGATCGAACAATTCATCCAGGCTGTTCTCGGTGCGCCGGATCAGTTCAGCGGAGAATACGGTGTTCAACCGGATGGGCTGACGCGGCTGAGTGCGGTCGTCACTGTTTTTTATAGATGACTTGGCAAAATCGATGAACTGGACATTGCCCCGGCCGCGTGTGGCCACACTCCCGATGTTTGGCGGGTAATTGTATGTATGAAAGAAGATGCCGGGGGGCAGGAAGGCGCCAATCTCGTCTTTTTCGTGCTTGATCGAGTCTATGGGTTTTCTTGTTTGAATGCGCTGATCATTAGCATCCAGAAGTCGTGTGAGAAGATTATCGGAAAGATCATTTATATCGATCTCCGGTTTTTTCGGTGGGACAGCCGACAGGTACGGCAAAGTGCTGAGACTTTTATCGATGCAGGTCGTTTTAAGAAAAACGCAATTGTCGGAAGCCGCCGGTTTCAAGTTGCTCTTGGCGCCCAAGGCAAGAAAGAGTAGGTCCTGCGAGCCATTGTGGTGATGCTCTGCGACGGAGCACACCAACGGCTTGATCGACTGCAAGTCTTTGCCGCGCCAATCTTCCTGCCGGCAATGTCCCTGCAAGCAAACCCTCGGCGCACTCCAGCTTCCATCCGCCTTCCTGAAACACAAACTCAAGCGCAGGAGTGGATGGCTTGTACCCGCTGTGGCTGCCTGTGTATTCGATAGGGGACCGCTGACGGCTGACTGATCCTGATGAATGCATTCGGCCCAGACGACGAACAAACGATTGTTGAACCAGACCGGCCGTATCGAGTGCTCGACTGCGTTCTCGGGGATGGGGACGTCGGCTTTTTCCCAGTCCGACCAGGCATAGGGATCCGGCTGATCCAGCTTGGGCGCGATGGCCGGCGGACGTGGTGGTGCGCCGTCGAGTGGGCGTTGGGCCATGTTCAGCGAGCGCCAGAAATACGTGTTTTCGGAGCGTGATTTGGCAATGAAGTAATAGGTGCTGTTGGCAAAGTCTCTGCCGTCGATGTAGCCACTGAGAATGTTCAGGTTGGCGACTTCTTCGAACCGGGTCAGGTACGCCAAGACCGCCGACTGAACGGCGTCGGGTTGAATCCGGTTCTGGCTGAGGTCGGTTTCCAGCTGCCGGAAGTTCTCGCTCTTGTTGAGCCTCAACAAGGGGTCCAGGTACATCGCCGGAAAATAGAGCAGTTTTTGATGGGCGGCCCAGGTGGGGTACTGGTGCAGCTCGTTGCGCCACGCCTGCAACTGTTCGGTGCTCACGCTTGCCGAGTCGTAACCGGGCTCCAGGTTCAGCAGGATGCGATGGATGTATTGCTGCAGGCTGGCAATGGCACATGCCACGGGTGTGGTGGGCACATCCTGGCTGACCAGCACATCGAGCAGCCAATATTCGTAAAGGTCCTGGGCGGTCTTGAGATTCAGGTTTTTCGTCGTGGCGTCATCGGGTAAGACTTTGTCCAGGTAGAACGCCAGCAGTGCATCGCGCAGGCCTTCATCGAGCTGTTTTTTTATGGCAACGGTCATATTCAATCCTTGAATATCGAAGAGCAGGCAGGGGTCAGTGGCAGGCGGCGATCAGCGCCTCACCGACGGTTTTCCAATCCGCTGTCGCGCTCTCGCTGTTCAGTGCGACGGTCTTGAGCAGCAGGCTTGCCGACAGGCCGGTGTGCTTGCAGCAGGTTTGGCAACGCATCACCCAATCCACGGCTTCCATTGAGGTGGCGCGTTTGTATTGCAGTTGCGCCGTCAGGCAGCTGACTTCCTCGACGTTCCAGGCCAGCAGGTCGGCCAGCAGGCGATTGGCGTCGTCTGGTGCGTTGTCCTGGTTAGCAATGTGCAAGTAATGCAACAACTCGCGTTCCGAGCGCCCCAGATGGCGAGTGCAATGGCTGAAGCGCTCCAGCAAGTACAGTGTTTGCGGTGCCCACGTTCCACCGCTGTCGGCGGCCAGCCATGTCGGGTTGTCCAGCAACTGTTGCAGGGTTGCGCTGCTCAGGTGCGATGCCTCGCACGCCTGGGCTGCGCGAAGCAGCGTTGCCAGCGATTGCGGCACGGTCCCCGGGGCCGACTTGATGTCCGCGACAATTTCCAGCGCAGTGGTACCGGCCATTTTCAGCACGCACGGGACATACTCGGCGGACACGTCGGCAACTTCGTGCAGCAGGATTTCCAACAGACGCGAAGCGTCCAAAGGATCGGCATCCGCCCGCAGTTGAGCCAATGACTTTTCCAGATTCCGATCCAGCGGCAGGCTGTTTTCGGCTGCGTTGAAGAGCCTGCACCATTGCGCCACCTCACGGTTGTCGTCCCTGAGCCAGTCGACTGCCCAATCCAGTGCCATCAACACATCGAGAATGTCCGGTGGTGAGGATTGCCCACTGCGCAGCGCGCCTGTCACCAGCGCTTTGCAGAAGTTCTCGCCGCCTAACAAGCGGGTCAGTTCCGTGCATTCGAAGGGAGAAAGGCCGAACATCCGTGCGATGCGGGCCTGTCGGTAAAGGGATGAGACCGTGGGTAAATCATGTTCCAGCGAAGCAAGATGTTGCTTGGTCTGTCTGGCGAGCAACAGCAGCGAATCCTGCGTGACGGGCAGTCCAAGGCCGGCACTGAGATAGCTGAAGGCCTTGAGGTTCTTGGTGTCCAGGTTGGGTATCGAAGGTGGCTCCAGCAGTCGGGTCCGGTTGAAGATCTGGTCAAACAATGGGAGCTGCTGGCCGCACGCACTGATCGGCATGTCGTGCAATAACGAAGCGAACTCCTCGGGTGCGATGCCACGGCGTCGATTCAGGTAGCGGTAGACCCCGAGTGTTCGCAGCGTGTTGGTGTTGAACGTCAGCGCCGTGTTGCCCTCCGAGCGCAAGGCGCTGACGACCAAGGTGTCCAGTTCGGTGAAGGGGATTCCCGTCCAGCGGTGCAATCGGATCATTCGCTGCAAACGGGCGAAACGCTCACGGGACGCGTGGGTAAAAGCCTTGGTCGGCTTGAGAATCGTCAGGGCCTGGGTCGAGCCCGGACCGTTGATGTAAGCCGCGCCATAGTTGCCATGGGAAGAGGCAGGGCTGTTGGTCGAGGTGCGCGGACGATAAGCGCCCTGTGCCAGCAACTGTTCGACCTGATCTGTCGTCAGCCCGGTGCGCTCTTTGAAGAATTCGAGGTCATGCAGGCGATCGACGTTTTCGATGCCATAGGTTTTTTTCAGAGCGCGCAAGTCAAGGTCTGAACTGGCGGGCGCGAGCAGGAGCTTCTGTTGCGCGGGGCTCAGGCCTGACAGCAGCTTCTGCGCCTCGACAGCGGCTTGCGAAACGGCCCCGTAAGCTGAGGCGCCTGCTGAAAACGGCAGCTTCAGGCTCACTCGATAATTCAATTCGCCTAGCGCCGGTTTGTCTGCGCCAAGCCCGAGCAGGCATTGCTGGTGATGCAGATCGTAGGGCAGCGAAAAAGGGTATTGCTCGTTGCTCAGCACCGGGTGGATGGACCTGCCGGTCTTCGCCAGATACATCTCGATATTGCTGCGCAAAGTCTCGTTGACGATATCGAGCATCGGTCGCGTGACGAAGGCGCTCTGTTGATCGATCATCAACTTGCTGAGATCCGGGCGCCGTTGCCCCAGGGGGATTTTTCGAGGCGACGACGACGCGCTTTCCAGTTGCCGGGCAAACAGGTACAGCGCTCGCAGATAGGCCACGGGCGAGTCGATGGCTGCGATGTCGCCCTCCTTGCAGAATTGATCCCAGTTTTCACTGAACAGCCCTTGATAGCTGATGGACGCCGAGGGCGAGTCCGAACCCAGGCTGCGCCGGGCACGTTGTCGGGTATCACTGGGCGCTATGCGGTGCTCCTGATACAGACGGCCGATCTGCCGGGCATAGCTCGCCGCGTTGTCATAGACCTGCTCGGCATCTATGTCGACGTGCTCGCCCAGCTCAAGGACGAACTGCGCCTTGCCCATGCGCATGACGTCGAAGACCGACGCCAGGCCCATGCGTTGCAGGGCTGCGCGGAAATCGGACCGGGTGCCGTCCTCGCCGATGGGGGCGTCGACGAGCCGGTGCAACAGTGAGTCATTGCTTGCGTCCATGTGTTGTCCATCTCCTGTGCGAACGGAATGTCCGTGTCCAGGGAGACCGTACAGGAGCGTGGAGCAAAAGGCGGTAGGACGAGAGGGGGTAGGTTTTGTACGAAAGGGCGATGCGTTGTCTGGATTTTGGGTTGAGCTGAATGCGGTTTATTCGGAGGAGCGTGTAACGGTGGCTGGACAAGTTGGGACGAATAACCTAGGTTTGAAATCAATGATTTCATTGATTGCGAGGGTGTCATGGCCAGCATCACAATTCGGAACCTTGATGACCAGATCAAAGAGCAACTGCGTATCGCAGCGGCTCACAACGGTCACTCCATGGAGGAAGAAGCGCGGCTGATATTGGGGCGCGCGTTGGCAACAGTCAGCCCGGCTGGAGGATTAGGAAGTCGTATCCGGAACAGGTTCAGCGCCTTGGGTGGCGTTGATCTGGATCTGCCTTCGCGTGACGAAAAAGCAACGGCGGTGGATCTTTCTGAATGATAGTGCTCGATACCAACGTTATTTCAGAGTTCATGCGCGCCGAGCCGAACGCGGCCGTTCTCGCGTGGATAGATTCACAGTCTGCAATGGATTTGGTTATTTGCGCTATCACCGTTGCGGAGATTCTTCATGGCATCGCCCGGCTGCCTTCTGGCAAGCGCAAGCAAAAGCTCGAGTCCCATGCAATGGCGATGTTCGAAGAGGATTTTGTCGACAGGATCTTACCCTTTGATGCCCACGCAGCTGTTGAGTACGCAGCACTGGTGGCGGCATGCGAGGCTAGGGGGCGAGCGGCGGGTATGGCCGACGCGCAAATTGCCGCCATTTGCCGAACGCATGGCGCCCTGATCGCAACCCGTAACACCAAGGATTTCAAGTTCCCAGGAATCGAGGTCATCAACCCTTGGAGCGCCTGAGCCACCTTGCCCCTGAACGCCCGCTTCCAGATGAAAACGGGCGTTTGTCACGATCAGACCCGGAAGTGGCTGACCATCATCTGCAACTGATTACCCAACCGTGCCAGCTCGACGCTGGACTTGGCGGTTTCGTCGCTGGCGGCGGCGGTCTGTTCGGACACGTCGCGCACGTTGATGATGCTGCGGCTGATTTCCTCGGCGACTGCGCTTTGCTGTTCGGCAGCGGCGGCGATCTGCTGGTTCATCGACTGGATGTTCGACACCGTGCGGGTGATGTTTTCCAGTGACGCGCCGGCCTTGCGGGTCAGGGCCACGCTGCTGTCGGTGAGGTTGCGGCTGTTGTTCATCACGGCGGCCACTTGCTGGGTACCGTTCTGCAGGCCGGCCACCAGGCCTTCGATCTCTTCGGTGGACTTCTGGGTGCGCTGGGCCAGGCCACGGACTTCGTCGGCGACGACCGCGAAACCACGACCGGCTTCACCGGCGCGTGCCGCCTCGATCGCGGCGTTGAGTGCCAGCAGGTTGGTCTGCTCGGCCACGGCCTTGATCACGTCCATGACGCTGCCGATCTTGTCGCTTTCCTGTTGCAGCACGGTCATGGCGTCGGTGGAACGAACCACTTCGCTGGCCAGGCGTTCGATCTGGGCGATGGCTTCGTTGACCACCTGATCGCCGGCACGGGCTTCGCCGTCGGCGGCAGCTGCTGCCTGAGAGGCTTCTTCGGCGTTGCGGGCAACTTCCTGCACCGTGGCGGTCATCTCGTGCATGGCGGTCGCTACCTGGTCGGTCTCGACTTTCTGGCTGTTGACCCCGGCGCTGGTCTGCTCGGTGACGGCGGACAATTCTTCGGCGGCGCTGGCGATCTGGGTCACGCCATCGCGGATGCCGCTGATCAAGTCGCGCAGGGTCACGCCCATGCGCGCAATGCCTTGTTGCAGCACACCCAGCTCGTCGCGGCGGGTGACCACGACATTGTGGGAAAGATCGCCACCAGCGATGCGCTCGACCACGGCCAGGGTCTCGCGCAGCGGGCCGGTGATCTGGCGGGTGATGATCACTGCCGCAATGATGCCGACCAACAGCGCCAACAGCGTGCTGACCAGTTGCAGGGTACGGGCCTGGGCGCTTTCGGCGTCGCGGCGGTCAAGTTGAATCTGGTACAGCTGTTCGCTCAGGGTCACGATGGTGGCGCCCTGGTCGGTCATTTCCTTGCGCGCCTGCACCACATCGGTCGTTGCCAGCTTGAAGGCCTGCAAGGCACTGCGGTATTGGGTCAGGGCGTTTTCCAGTTGACGCAGTTCATCCGCATGGGAACTGGCGAAATGCTCGTTCAGCGGCTTGAGCGAAGCGATGGCGGCGTCCAGTTGGGCGACGGCCTTGCGCTCGGTGTCGGCGTTGCTGTTGGCGGTGTAGCCGCGCACTTCATAGCGGGCCAGCATGAACTCCTGCTTGGCCTGGGTGATGGCTTGGAACTGTTCGAAGCGCTGGTCGCTGAGGGGCATTTGCTTGACGTCGCTGTTGATCGTCTCGATCAGTTTGTAGGCGACTTCGGCGTTTGCACCCATGGCGTCGCGGGCGGTATTGCCGGTGCGATAAGCGCTGCGCATTTTATTCAAGGACACCTGGTACGCGCTGATGATCGCGCTCTGCTCCTTGAGCAGCCTGACGTTTTCCGGGCTCTTGAAGCTGCTGAGCAGGGCGTTCTGTTGCGCCACAAAACCATCGAGGGTGGTCTGCACATTCTGCGCGGCGGTCTCGTCGCCATTGGTCAGCATGTATTGCAGGCGAGTGACGCGAAGCTTGGTCAGGCCGGCGTTGAGCTGGGTAATGTCACTCATCCAGTTGCTGCGTTGGATCAGCCCACCCAGACTGGTCCAGCTGGTCAAGGCCAGCAGGCAGGTCAGGACCAGGACCAGGCCGAAACCCAGGCCCAGCTTCATGTTGACGCTAATGTTGCCAAACCAGCTATTCATTCAAATTCCTCCAGGAACGTTGTGCTGCTTGATCATCGGTTGGCTGGAAGTTTGTTGTTCTAAGAGCCAGCGGAAACGTAGTAACAGGGCTGTATCGACCGCAGGCTCTGGATCTGAAAGATTTTTTTCGGAGGACGGGGTTTTACTGATGGCCGGTCGAGCAGGTCTACCGCCGAACAACTGGGACAATCACACGTAGCACTCCGTGGCGAGGGAGCAAGCTCTCTCGCTACAGGGGTTGGCACTGATTGCCATCGAGCCCAAGCTCCAAGCTTTTTTTCACATCCCCTTCACCGCCTGCCTACGTCACCCCCTCTACTGTTGCGCCACTCAATCAATAGGTGGGATGCCGTCGGGGCGGCTGGATGTGGAACTGAGACTGAGCCTTTTCGGCCTGACCCGCTCGATCGATACGCGCCGGTTTACCCGTTACCGGAACGCTGCCGTTGTGCTGGCGTCGGCGTTGCTGGTCATCCCGCTGGTCGTCTGGCTGCTGAGCCCGGCGGCGGTGCCGGACCTGGCCCATGGCAACCGCGCCGGTGCCCGGTCTTTGGCCGATGGCTGGGCCAAGGGCGAAATGATCGTGCTGGTGCGCCACGTCGAACGCTGCGACCACTCCAAGGCTGCGTGCCTGAATAACCCTGAAGGCATCACCGACCGGGCCCGTGCCGTTGCGGTGGGCGTCGGTGCCCGGTTCGAGCAGCTGGGTCTGGACAAGGTCGACCTCTATAACAGCCCACTGGTCCGCGCAGCGCAGACGGCGGGGTATATGTTCAACAAGGTGGACACTGGCGAAGACTGGCTGATGAATTGTCGGCATGACCTGCTGCGCAATGCCCTGGCCCACAAAGTGCCCGGTCGCAACCTGATCCTGGTCACCCACAGCGAATGCATGCAGGCCATGGAAACCGAACTCAAGCGACCGACTTCGGCGTTCGGCTACGGTGCTTCGCTGTTCGTGTCCGCCGCCCAGCCACAAGCGCCACGCCTGCTTGGTTTTATCGAAGCGTCCGACTGGCGCTCGGTGACGTTTCAGTAACTTTTCCCACGACTAGGATCGCCCATGCTGACGTCTGCTCGTGCCCGTTTCTACGGGTTCAATCTCGGAATTCCCCTGGTCTGCGCCGCTGTTGTGTTCCTGCTGTTCGACATGACCCGCATCGACATCGCTTTCAGCGACCTGTTCTACGACCCGGTGCAGCAGTTGTTCCCGCTGGAACACGTAAAGCTGTTCGAGAAAATTACCCACAAATGGGCGCGGATCATCCCGAACTGGACCGGCGAGGCAGCGATCATCGGTGCGCTGTTGTCATTGTTCTGGCCGATCTTCAAACCCGAAAAACGCCCAGGGCTGCTGCGCCTGCTGGGAAGAATTCGGCTGGCAGCGCCGCTGCGCTTTGCCCACAAGCACAGTCGCGACTTTCTTTATGTGGTCTTTGCCTTTTCCCTCAGCACCGGGGTGATCCATTACCTCAAGGGTCACACCAGCGTGTATTGCCCGGTGGAAACCACCCAGTACGCCGGCAAGATCGAGCACAAGGAGTGGTACCAGAACTTCGACCTGCTGAAAGTGGCCGGTGACGGTCGTTGCTGGCCCGGCGGCCACGCATCGGGCGGCTTCACCATGCTGGCGCTGTATTTCGTTGCGCGTCGGTACCGCTGGCGTCATTCCAAAGCGCTGATGTACGGGGCGCTGGGCCTGGGATTTGTCTACGGCACGACGCGCGTCCTACAGGGTTGGCACTACATGTCGCACACGTTCTGGGCGGGAATCTTTGTCTGGTTGAGCTGCTGGCTGATGGCATTGGCGTTCTATGGGCGAACGGTCCTGGAGCAGCCGGTGCTGAAGAAACAGCCCGCAACCGCGACGCCTCCGGCCTTGGCGGAGCTGGGCTAGCGCTCAGTGGTGCGGCTGAACGCCAGGCAAAAAAAAGCCCGCAAGGGAGCGGGCTAAAACCTTAGTTTCTTGAATGAGCGAGGGGACTGTACCGAATCACGCGGGGGCGTGGGGTGAAGAAAAGTTCATGAGCCGTTCCCTCGATAACAGCCTTTGCGACCGCGCCTGTTGCGCTTATTTGCGACGCGTCTTGTGAGATAGGTCTCTTTTTTTCACAGATTTTTCACCTTTCCCTGAACCGAAAGCGATCAACACGGTCTGGTATGCGCGCCAGCTTGTTGGCATTTCTGTATCGAGGGATCGAACATGTCCGTATCTGCCTTAGGGATGAGGCTTGCCGTTGCGTCGCTGTGTTTTTTGGCGATGAACATTGCCGTTGCCGCCCCGCCGTCCCCCGGCGACACCGATATGATCCGCCAGCGTCAGGATCGCCTGCTTGAAGAACAGCGTCGGCGTCTTGAAGAGCTCAAGGACCTGCCCGGCAAATCCGCCACGCCCGCCGCCCCCGCAACGCCGACCGACAGCCGTTGCTTCCCGATCCAGACCATCGAACTCAAGGGCGCCGATGCGCTGAGCGAAGGCGAGCGCCAGCGCCTGCTCCAGCCCTTCATCAACCAGTGCCTGGGCGTGCCGCAGCTTAACCAACTGCTCAAAGTCATCACCGATTACTACCTGGAAAAAGGCCTGGTCACCAGTCGCGCCTACCTGCCGCAACAGGACCTGTCCAGCGGTCACCTGCAAGTGCTGGTGGTCGAGGGGCGGCTGGAGGGCTTGAAAGGCGCCGAGGACAGCAAGCTGTCGGATCGTGAGCTGGCGATGGCGTTTCCCGGCAAGACCGGTGATTTGCTCAACCTGCGGGAGATCGAGCAAATGGTCGATCAGCTCAACCGCCTGCCGTCGAACCAGGCGCAGATGGAGCTGACCCCCGGCCAGAACATCGGCGGCAGCCAAGTGCTGGTCAAGAACACCCCGCAAAAACCTTGGCGCGTTGGCCTGTCGCGGCATAACGACGGCCAGAAGAGCACCGGCGAGCAGCAATGGGGCACGTCTTTTGATTGGGACAGCCCCTTGGGCCTGGCCGATCAACTGGCCTTGCGCGGCGGTCATGATGCCGTCAGCGATCACCAGAAGACTTCCAACAACGCCATGCTCTATTACAACCTGCCGTTTGGCTGGTGGAACCTGAGCTACAGCTACAGCCAGAGCGAGTACCGGGCGTTGGGCCAGGCCAACGGTTTCAACTTCAAGCAGAGCGGTGACAGCCAGACTCATCAGCTGCGCCTGGAGCGGGTGGTCCACCGCGATGCCGTGAGCAAGACCTCCCTGAACACCGGCCTTTCGTACCAACGCACCAACAACTTCATCGAAGACAGCAAGCTCGATGAAAGCAGCAATCGCATCAGCGAGGCGCAGTTCGGCATCAACCACGGGCGGCGTATCGGCACGGCGTTCGTCAACCTGGACCTGGGTGTGCAGAACGGTATCGGTGCCCTCGATGCCCAGGGCGATCACGACCCGGGCCCAGGGCTGCCGGATGCGCGTTATCGCAAATACACCGCCACCCTCAGCTATCTGCAACCGTTCCAGGTAGCGGGCGAGTCCTTCAGCTTCAGCAGCCTGATGACCGGCCAGCGCAGTGAAGACGTGCTGTTCAGCCCGCAGCGCATGAGCCTGGGCGGGCTGTCATCGATCCGCGGTTACAAGGATCAGACGCTGTCCGGCGATAGCGGCGGCTACTGGCGCAACGACCTGCGCTGGAGTCGTCCGGTGACGTTGCCATGGCTGCGTCCGGCCTTCGCTGAATACGGCACTAGCCTCGGCTATGACCAGGGCGTGATTCGCGGCGACCGTTACAACGGTGATCAGCACGGGCGCATGTCGAGCAACTCGCTGGAGCTGTTCGCTCGCGGCGAGCACCTGAACGCCAGCGTCACCTTCGCCCATTCCCTGGAACGACCGGATGCCCTGACCGAGCGCGAAGCGCCGATCTATTTCCGCGTCGACGTCTTTCTTTAAGACCTATCCGTTTAATTTTTGCTGCAACGAGACTTGATCATGGACGACCGCCAATACGCCTTCCTGGCCCGCCAGCCTTCCGCTGTCCTGCAAAACCGCGAGCGGTTCTGGGGGATGCCCAAGCGCGGCCTGGCGTTCCTGCTTGCCAACGTCATGTTCTGGCAGCCGATGTGGGCCCAGGCCGACGGCATCGTAGTCAGTGCGCCGGGCACCACGCTCGGCCAGGCCGGCAATGGCGTGCCGGTGGTCAATATCGCCAAGCCCAACGGCAGCGGTCTGTCCCACAACCAGTTCAAGGACTACAACGTCGGCAGCAATGGCGTAATCCTCAATAACGCCACCAACGCGGCCCAATCCACGCAACTGGGCGGCGTCATCCTCGGCAACCCGAACCTCAACGGCACGGCCGCCAAGACCATCCTCAACGAGGTCAACGGCGGCAACCCCAGCCAGTTGCGCGGTTACACCGAAGTGGCAGGGCAGTCGGCCCACGTCATCGTCGCCAACCCCTACGGCATCAGCTGCAACGGTTGCGGTTTCATCAACACCCCGAAAGCCACCCTGACCACCGGCAAGCCAGTCATTGAAAACGGCCAGATCAGTCGCTATCAGGTCGACCAGGGCAGTGTCGCCATCGAAGGCGCGGGCCTCAACGCCAATAACGTCGACCGCTTCGAAATCATCACCCGCAGCGCGAAGATCAACGCCGAGATCCAGGCCAATAACCTGACCATCGTCGCCGGGCGCAACGATGTTGATGCGGCCACCCTCAACCCGACCGCGCGGGCCGACGATGGCAGCGCCAAGCCGGAACTGGCCATCGACTCCTCGGCCCTGGGCGGCATGTATGCCGGGGCGATCAAGCTGGTGGGCACCGAAGCCGGGGTCGGGGTCAAGCTCGATGGCAAGATGGTTGCCAGTGGCGGTGATATTCAGCTCGATGCCAATGGGCATCTGAGCATGGCCCAGACTGCTGCCGCAGGCGCCGTCAACATCAACGCCGCCAGCCTGGAAACCAACGGGCCGGTCTACGCCGGTACGGCGCTGACGGCCAAGACCCAAGGCAACCTCACCAGCCAGAACAACCTGGTAGCACGCGACAGCATTCACCTGGACAGCGGCGGCACCCTCAGCAACAACGGCATCATCGAAGCCGGGGTCAATTCCGATAACAGCCGTAATACCACGGCGGATGTCACCCTCACGGCCAAGCAACTGAACAACAGCGGCAAGACCGTCGTCGCCAGTCGCGACCTGAACATCACCACCACCGCAGCCCTGAATAACCAGGGCGGGACCCTCAGTGGGCAGCGCAAGACCACGGTGACCGGCAACGCTGTGGATAACCGCAACAAAGGCCGGATCCTGGGCAATACCGAGTTGCATCTGAGTGCCGCCCAGGTGCTCAACTCCCAAGGTGGCCTGATCAACAGCCAGGGGCTCCTGAGCGCCAACCTCGGACGCCTGGAAAACAATGCCGGCGAGTTGTCGAGCCTGGACAGCGCGACACTGATCCTCGGCAGCCTGGACAACCTGACCGGCCTGGTCATGACGGGCAAAAGTCTCGACATCACCGCCACTGGCGCGATCGACAACCAGGGCGGCGAACTGTCCAGCCAAGGCGTCGTCAACGTGCGCAGCGCCAGCCTGGACAACCGCAACAAAGGCACCGTCGCCGCCAATGGCAAATTGACGGTTGGCACCACCGGGACGCTGAACAACGCGGACAACGGCCTGATCGCCAGCCGCAACGGCGAGCTCAAGCTCGATGCGGCCAACCTCGGCAATGCCAAGGGCACGCTGCAAGGCAAGGACCTGGTGACCGTGGATGTCGCGGGCGATATCGACAACCAGGGCGGCAACATCATTGCCCAGGACGCAAACCTGCTGGTTGTGGCGAGCAACCTGGATAACCGTGGCGGCGTGCTGTCCAGCGTCAAGGCAGCGCTGGAAGCACGTGTTACCGGCGTGCTGAAAAACGGCTACGACCTCAACCGCCAGGGCGGCACGATCCAGGCCCAGGGCTTGACCCTCGATGCCCTGGCCGGTCTGTTCAACGACGGCGGACGCATCGCGGCGCAAGCCGGGGACGTCACCCTCAATACCGCCAGAGCCAGCCTCGACAACAGCAACGGCGGTCTCTATGCCGGCGGCAAGGTGAAGGTCGACGCCCGAAACCTCGACAACGGCAGCGGCCAGATCAGTGCGAAGCAGATCGACCTCAACCTCAACGGCGCGCTGAACAACACCAAGGGCATCGTCGAGGCCGACGACAGCCTGCAAATCCTCGCCGCCAGCCTGATCAACCACAATGGACAGCTGCGCACTCTCGGCCAAGGCAGCAGCACCGTCTTCGCCATCGGTGGCCTGTTCGACAACAGCAACGGCACCCTGGAAACCGTCAGCCGTGATGTCGGCTTCACCCTTGGCGGCCTGAACAACCAGAGCGGTAAGCTGCTGCACACCGGTGCCGGCGCGTTTGGCCTGGACCTGACCCAACTGGCCGATGCCGGCGGCAGCCTGGTGACCTACGGTTCCCTAACGCTTAACGCCGACAGCTGGACCAACAGCACCTCGATCCAGGCCGGGCAACTGACCGTCAACGTCAACCACCTGACCCAGACCGCCACCGGGCAACTGCTCAGCACCAATAGCTTCACCGGCCGAGGCATCGATTGGCGCAACGACGGCCTGATCGGCAGCGATGGCCTGATCGACGTCCAGCTCACGGGGCAATACGCGAGCAATGGCCGCCTCAGCAGCCTCGGCACCTTGGGCCTCAAGGCCGCCCTGATCAACCTGGAAAAAGACGCCAGCATCGCCGGCGGCGCTGCCACCACCCTGCAGACCGATGGCGTATTCAGCAACTTTAGTCGCCTGACGTCGGCGGCGGGTTTGAGCGTTACCGCGGCCGGCATCGACAACCACGGCACCCTGGGCAGCGCGGAAAACCTGTCGGTCCGCACCGGGGCTTTGCGCAACGAAAATGGCTTGATCTTCAGCGGCGCCGACATGGGCCTGCAAGTCGACAGCCTGACCAACCTCGACGCCGACATCTACAGCCTGGGCAACCTGCGTATCGACCGCGATGGCCTGGGCGGCTTCGCCTCCAGCATCGTCAACAGCTCCGGCTCGCTGCAAAGCGACGGCAACATGAGCCTGGCGGCCAGCACGATCCAGAACGTGCGCACCGTACTGACCACCAACGACGCAGGCATCTACACCGCCTCGATCAGGGAAATCGCCTGCATCGAAGGGGTCAACGCTGGCGATTGCAGTGGCGGCAAGGAAAACCACGTCTGGCAGATCATCCAGCGTGACAAGTTCGAAGTCACCGCGGCCAGCGCGGCGTCCAGCATCACCAGCGGCGGCAACCTGAACATCCAGGCCGGCGACCTGACCAACCGCAGTAGCAGCATCGGCGCCGGCGGCGCGCTCACCGCCAACGTCGCCAGCCTGAACAACATCGGCATCGAAACCAACGACACCGAAACCTCGCGCACCTTCGTCTCCGAACGCACCCGCAGCCCGGGTGGCTGGCGCACCGCCGCCAATGATTTCACCAACAAATACTGGTTCCAGAGCCCGGGCTACAACGCCAACGACCTCAGCGGCCTGGAAGCGGCCATGAGCCGGTTCATCGGCACCACCGAACGTGAACTGCCGCAGTTCGGCAGCACTCGGGCCCTCTCCAGCGACACCCAGACCTACGCGGCGATCATCCAGTCCGGCGGCGCGGTCGACATTCGCACCCAGGGCACCGCCAACAACGGCGTGGTCCGCAGCGGCTACCACTACGTCGGTGCCGGCCCACGCACCGACACCGGCGCCGATGGGAAATTCTCCACCCTCGTCACCGTCAACCGCCAACTGCCACCCGACCTCGCCCAGCAACAGGTCAACCCGGTGACACTGCCCGGCTTCGTCCTGCCCACCGGCCAGAACGGCCTGTTCCGCATGAACGAAGGCACCGCCGCACCAACCCAAAGCAGCGGCCTGACCCAAGTGCGCGGCCTGCCGGACCGCTCGTTCCAGGCCAACCCGCAAAAATACCTGATCGAGACCAACCCGGCGCTGACCGACATGCGCCGGTTCATGAGCTCCGACTACCTGCTGAGCAACCTGGGCTACGACCCGGACATCGCCGCCAAGCGCCTGGGTGACGGCTTCTACGAACAACGCCTGGTCCAGCAAGCCGTCATCGCCCGCACCGGCCAACGCTTCCTCGACGGCCAGACCTCCGACGAGGGCATGTTCAAGTACCTGATGAACAATGCCATCGCCAGCAAGGACAAGCTGAAACTGGCCCTGGGCGTGAGCCTGACCAGCGAGCAGGTCGCGGCGTTGACCCACGACATCGTCTGGATGGAAACCCAGACGGTCAACAACCAGCAGGTGCTGGTGCCGGTGCTTTACCTGGCGAACGCAAACCATCGGCTGGCGGCTAACGGGGCGCTGATCCAAGGCGCCGATGTCAACCTGATCGCGGGTAAGAACCTGAACAACGCGGGCACCTTGCGTGCGTCCAGCAACCTGAGGGCGACGGCTGGCGACAGCATGGTCAACAGTGGGTTGATGGAGGCGGGTGGTCGACTGGATGCGTTGGCGAGTAATAACCTGACTAACAGGGCGGGTGGGGTTATTGCTGGGCGGGATGTCAGTGTTGTGGCTTTGACGGGCGACGTGACTAACGAGCGAACTGTTACCACCCACGAAAGCAGCAGCGGCTACCGTACTGAACGCGCCGACTTCATCGACAGCGCCGCCCGTATCGAAGCGGCCAACAATCTGACCATCGGCGCAGGGCGTGATATCAACAGCGTAGGCGGCGTGTTGAAAAGCGGTGCTGACACCACCCTCAACGCCACACGCGACGTCAATCTCGTCTCCGCCCAACGCATCAACAGCGGCACACGCGGTCGGCATCGCGACCAAGACATCAAGCAATACGGCACTAGCCTCGACAGCGGCCGCGACGTGATCGTCAAAGCAGGTCGCAACCTCACCGTTGTCGGCAGCCAGATCGATGCCAAGCGCGACGTTGCCATGGCTGCCCAGGAAAATCTGACCTTCGCCTCAGCAGCGGATGAGCAGCACTCGTACGGCAAGAGCAAGAAGGTGACTAGCCAGGAGGATCACGTCAGTCAGGTGGCCTCGACGGTTGATGCGGGGCGCAACGTTGTAATGAGCGCGGGGCAGGATTTGGCGATGATCGCCAGCAAGGTCAACGCTGCAAACGAGGCCTATTTCGTGGCGGGTGGCAAGCTTGAAATGCTGGCTGCGCAGGACAGCGACTACTCGTTGTACGACATGAAGAAGAAGGGCGGTTGGGGCAGCTTGAAGATGCAGCGCGATGAGGTGACACAAATCACCCATATCGGCAGCCAGATCCAGGCGGGAGGCACCCTGACGCTCAAAAGTGGCGGTGACCAGCGCTACCAAGTCGCCAAGCTGCAAAGCGGAAAAGACCTGATATTGGAAAGTGGCGGCGCCATCGTCTTCGAAGGTGTAAAGGATCTGCACGACGAAAGCCATACCAAGACCGATAACAATGCATTTTGGAATTCTGCCAAGGGCAAGGGTAATACCGACGAAACCTTGCGCCAGACGCAGCTGGTGGCGGCGGGCAATATCACCATCAAGGCAGTAGAAGGCCTGAAGATCGATATAAAACATGTCGATCAGCAAACGGTCAGCCAGACCATCGATGCGATGGTAAAAGCCGATCCGCAACTGGCTTGGATCAAGGAAGCTGAGCGGCGCGGTGACGTCGACTGGCGGCAGGTAAAGGAAATCCACGAGTCCTTCAAATACAAAACGTCGGGCTTGGGGCCGGCTTCTCAGTTGATCATCGCCATCGCCCTGGCGGCCGTGATGGGGCCGATGATGGCTAGCATGAATACCATGCTTCAGGCGGGAGCCCTCACTGTCGCGACCAAGGCGACGGTCAGCACCATCGATAACCGAGGCAATCTAGGCGCAATTGCCAAGGATGTAACTTCCAAGGACAGCCTGAAAGGGTACGCCGTCTCGATGGCCACAGCCGGGATTACGCAAGGGCTTGGTTATGAAGCCGGCAACGTTGGGTTTAATGCCGAGAGCGTGAAGACGGTGGCTATGAAAGTGGCCGCGGATGCTGCGATAAAAACAGCTGCGTACGGAGGAAGCTTCAAGGATAACTTCGCGACTTCATTGGTTGGAACGGCGGCAAGCATTGGGGGCGCATACGGCGCTGGCAAAATAGGTGACCTACCGCTAACCGAAGGTAGCCTTGAGAAAGTTCTCCTTCACTCGGCCTTGGGCGGGTTGATGGCAGAGGTCATGGGAGGAGATTTCCGCACAGGGGCGATAGCGGGTGGCGCAAACGAGGTTCTGATTGGTTTGCTGGGGGATACGTTACTGCCCTCGCATCTGGAGCCCGGTACGGCTGAATACATTCGGGCCCAGGAAAATCTGGTCGCACTTTCGAAAGTTGCTGGTGTACTGGGGGCTGCCGCCTCGAATGGGGATCTCGACGTTGCCGCGCAAGTGGCGGAAAACGGCACGCGTTACAACTTCCTAGGAGACCACTCCAAAGCGGAGCGAGACAGAGTTCTCAAGGAGTATGAAGAAACCAAGAGCCTGGACGCCGCCAAAAAAATGATGGTGCTCCAAGGCTCGGACCAACGTAGTGATGCGTTGTTGGCGCGTTTTCATACCGACCCCGCGTCGCTTTCTCCGTCAGAAAAAACAGAGTTGGGCGCTTATCTTCAGGTGTTTGGCTACGAGCAAAGCCAGGAACACGGGGTGGAGGCTGCTCGCACCAGCATCAACAATCTGCTTAAAAACGGACCGGATCCTTATCGAGACTACCCGTATGCGGGCGGTACTACCCAGGAGCGAATTGCCTACGCCGACGGTCTGAGAGCTCAGGATGGCGTGTCGGTTGCCAACATATTTTGGTCTAGGGACCAGAGCGCTAGCGAAATGCTGTACCGCGATGCTCAAGGTTACCTGCGCATCAATGGTGAAATGCAGGCGATGAGCGACGTGGGCTCACCAGCTCTCTATTTCCTGACGGGTAACCTCGGCACTACGATTCGAGTCGCTGCTGCGGCCAATGGTGTACTCCAGGCAGGCCACGGTGCAGGCCAAGTCTACGATGGTGATACATGGAATGGCATCGGCAATATCGTGGTCGGAGCCATGAATGCTGCGAGTCTTGGGATTCCAAAGGTAGGACTCTCGGGACGGGGCAGTACGAGCATCGGTGCAAAAGGCGCTGCATCCAAGAATGCGAATGCAACAAGCATGCTTACGGACACGGAAGCAGCTGCGCTGGTTGAGAGAAATGTAATAGAAGGAACGGCTAAGGGAGCTGCACCAAAAGTGCTGGCAGAGGGAAAGGTAGGGGGCCAAACCTTCCAAGATGTCAATCAAACTTCTCGTCCGCTTAATGAGGCGGACCCAAAAACTCCTTCTTTGATCAAGGATAGGATTGTTGAGAAAGCCGTTGCGAATCCTGGCAAGCTTTATCCAAACGGAAATATGAAAGATGCCCACGCTGAAATCGGTGTAATTCAGCAAGCATATAGCTCTGGTAAAACCGCCGGAGCGGACATGTCCATGACAGTCACAGGGAAGGATGTGTGTGGATTCTGCAAAGGTGACATTGCGGCTGCCGCAGAAAAGGCTGAGTTGAAATCTTTAATCGTAAGAGCTATAGATGATAAAACAGGGCTTCCGAAAAATTATTACTGGGAGTCAGGCATGAAGTCTATTAAGGAGAAAGAATAGATGATCATCGGAGGGTATAAAATTAGTCCTGAGCACGGTAGATTGCAAATACCTATCGTGCGTAATCCGACTATTGAAGATGTTGAATTCATTGTAAGTGAATATAGCAAATTCGATGGTGTTGTTTCGTTGTCTGTTACCCCTGCACCAGAATCTGGTCCATACGAAATCAGTCTTTATGCTGATTCTGGAAGCTATCTTTTGATGCTAAATCAATATCTGGATGATGGGGAGCACATTGTGCGTACTCTTAATAATGTCTCGGTTGGAAAAAAAATGATTGATATTTTAGGTGATTGCTATCAGGAAGGTTTAATTACAAGAGATATAAAGGTTGTTATTTCTTGTTTTCAAGAGTTTTTGAGTTTTGGTGACGTAAGTTCATTGGTGTTGAGTATTTAGTTTCACTCGCCACAAAAGCCGGATTGTGATCGCTCAACATGGGCAGCTTATGTTGCTGTTCCCTTCATTTTCTTCCTGTCGCGCCTTGGGTATCCCGGGGTTGCGTACAACGAGTTTACAGCGGGCACCACGGGTCTCCCCCATTCGCGCTTTCCAGGATCTTCGGAAAGTTTCGCTCAAAGGCCCAGCCTGAAGCCACGGCAGTCATGGTGGATTTGCAGGCGGGGTTCTTCTCCGAGATGATCACGTTCATATAGAACTGGCTGCCGTAGATTGTCGGCGCCCATAGCACCATGTCACTTCTTTCGGCATTGCTATCGACACTCAATTGGATGGTATTGACGAGTCTCCCACCCGTCGTGAGCTCGGTCACTTGCGGGTGAAAGCAGTGGTTCAGGTAGCCTTGCACCCGCTCTTCCACCACCGCCCGCTCTTGCGTCAGGCAGTACTCGGGGCTGCTTACGCCAGTGTTCAGCAGCTCGTCCTTGGTATACGGATGCAGAGAGCAGCCGCTCAATAGCAGAAAAACGATCCCTGTAAATTTCTTGTACAAAACTCATGCTCCTTCAGAGGTTGTGGGCTGCCAAAACTGATTGCCGCATGGACGGCGGGCGGGACTATACGCAATTTGTTCCTTTATGGAATCGTTAAACAGACTTGTCGTAGGAATCGACGGAACGAATATTCCCCATTGAAGGACCTGCTTCGCAGATCATCATCGCCATTGTGATGGCCGCAGTGGTTGGCCCAATGGCGGCCGGCGCAATGGGAGGCGCGACGGGTGGGATGGTCGCTGCCGGAACCATCACCGCCGAGACGGCTGCCGGTATTTCAGCTGCGGCGGGCGCCGTTGCAGCGGGCGCGGCAACAACGGCCACGGTCAGCACCATCAACAATCGCGGCAATCTGGGCGCTGTATTCAAGGACGTGACCTCTTCGGACGCAATGAAGGGGTACGTCATCTCCGGCGCCACAGCAGGCCTGACGGCCGCTTACTTTGATGGCTGGACTGGAACTGAAACGAGCACGGCAACTGAGAAAGTCGTCACGTCGCGCCCGCTGAGCACTTGGAGTGGCGTGGGGCAGTTTGCAGCCAACCAAGGGCTACAGAACGGCACTTCCATGTTGCTGAGCAAAGCGCTCGGGCAGGATGCGAGTGCGGGCGGTGCGCTGAAAAACGCCTTGTTCAACACCTTGGCGGCAGCCAGTTTCAACATGGTGGGTGATTACACCAAAAATGTATTCGCTGACGGCTCGACACCGAAGATTGCGATTCACGCAATGGTGGGTGGTTTGCTGGCCGAGGCCACTGGCGGTGACTTCAAGACCGGGGCATTGGCGGCAGGTGCGAGCGAGGCTCTGGTCACCCATCTGGATACGTTGGTTAAAGGCAACGACAACCTGCTAACGATGAGTTCGCAGATCGTCGGCGTGGTGGCGGCTGCAGCGCAGGAGGACACGGACGCGGCCAAGTTGGATAAGGGGAGTTGGATTGCGAGGAACGCGACGCAGTATAACTTCCTGAACCATCGTGATGTTCGCGAGCTGGAAGTAGCAGAAAAAAAGTGTCATATCCAAGGCACCTGCGATCAAGTAAAGAAAGAGTTCGATGCACGCAGCGCTGCGAATCGGGCTCGTTTGGATAATTGTAAAGCAACGAATAATTGCGCACAGATTCGAGCTGAGTTGGATGAGGGGTCAAAAGAGATCGTTGCGTCCATAGCGCGGACTGAGCAGCTCGATCCCGGGGGCTCTAGCAACGATCTCATGTTTGGTTACCGCACGGTCAACGAGCAAGAGTGGACCGTAGCGGGGCTTCTTCATTTGGACCAAACGGCTAACATGTGGCTCAAAGGCGATCCGGCCTGGTTGAGTGAAGTCGGCGCTTATCTTGATCAAACTGGATTCAACCCGTTTGGGATCAGCGTAGTGCCGGGAATGCTTCCAGGAGGCGGTGCTGGAGGTGTGGGCACGGCGGAAGCGAAGCCAAGCGGCCTAACAAAAGGACCGGTTGCTGAGACTGGTGCTCCGAAGTGGGACACGCCTCAATCCCGGGTGGATGGAGAATTTGGAGGCGCGAACAGTGGCAAAAAACAGGTGCAAGCCGTTCCGAATCTTACTGAACGTGGCACACTTACTAATGTTTTTCCGACGGACCCAGCGGTTTCACAAAGGCCAGTAAGAACCTTGATTCAGGATGAATCAGGTAGGTACTGGCTGCAAGGGCAGGGGGGGCGCAGGATCACTCCCTCAGGTGCTTACGATTTCGTAACTTTGCCGAATGGTACGATTAAAGTTAGTAGATCTAATATCAACGAAGGCTTCTCGACTCATCTTGGATTAAGCGGTGGCGAAGAGGTTAAGTATGCTGGGTCTATACGCTTCGGAAATAATGAGGGGCCAGAGCGAGGTACAATTAAGATGTGGGATAATAGCTCTGGGCATTATAAGCCGCCAGCATCGTTGAAAGATAACTCTGGCTTGCCAGAAAAGTTATTCAAACCAAAATAGGCTTGATATGGACGCACGACAGCAAACACTTTGTAAGGAGCTCAGAAGAATGAGCTCAACTCAGGCTGCCGACTGGTTGATTGGAGCATATCCGTTAGACTCCGATGGTTGGGGGGAAGCGATGATACTCTTACCGCACCGGTCTTGGGGGAAAGCCGAGCAGAAGAGGCTGGCAGAACATTTTTTTAAAAAGTTACCATTCTCAAGTTACCGAGGGTATGAGAGCTTTGCCTCTATTATGTCTATAGTCTCGCTGGTTGGTTATATTGAAAAAGCTTTGCCTGAAGATACAGCTAGGCGGGAGTTGTTGCTGTATTATCTGGTTCCGGTATTGAATCGTGCTGCAAAGAATGAAGCAGATCGGCAGGCAATAAGTAACTTTGTTTTGGGCATGGTATAAGGGTTTTGAGTCGGCTTTAGGGTGCGCAGTAAAACGGATTTGTTTATTTGGTTATGAGTAAGTTTATCCGTTTTTAGACTTGAGATTGAGGGTGAAATAAAAAATTCCCAAAGTGAGCTTTGAAAAAAAGAGTGCATAAAGGGGGCAGATTTATTTTTCAGACGCAGGCATAAAATAAATCTGTCCCCTTTTTGCTCGGGAGTCAGGTATGAAGTCTATTAAGGAGAAAGAATAGATGATCATCGGAGGGTATAAAATTAGTCCTGAGCGCGGTAGGTTACAAATACCTATCGTGCGTAATCCGACTATCGAAGATGTTGAATTCATTTTGGGTGAATATCGCAAATTCGATGGTGTTGTTTCGTTGTCTATCACCCCTGCACAAGAATCTGGTCCGTACGAAATCAGTCTTTATGCCGATTCTGGAAGTTATCTTTTGATGCTAAATCAATATCTGGATGATGGGGGGCACATTGTGCGTACTCTTCAGAATGTCTCGGCTGGAAAAAATTGATTGATATTTTAGGTGATTGCTATCAAGAAGGTTTAATTACAAGAGATATGAAAGTCGTTATTTTTTGTTTTCAAGAGTTTTTGAGTTTTGGTGATGTAAGTTCTTCGGTGTTGAATCTTTAGTTTAAAAGGGTTGCTGGTAGAGTAAAGTGTTGATGCAAAGGATGCCGCGTGCGACAAAGTTCTCTACAAAGCCATGGAGCCCTTATCAAGTAAGGTGACAACCGTCGAAATTGCGCGCCAGTGTTCGGTCAGAATCGGAGCCCAGACCGTTTTTGATGATCTTTTCAATTTTTGACGACCAAACCGTCTGATACGTCTGGAAACGGAAGTTTTTGTTTTGCTCCTGAAAAAATCCGGCCCCGTTCCTTATGGATACCAAGAGGGCGACCCAAAGGTCGCCCGCTTTAAATCACTCCTGCACCTGCGCCCGCAATCGTCTCCCAAGCACATCCATCACATCACACCCATCGCGTAGCGATATCGTGAGCAATTTGCAAAAGTCGGAAAGCACCAACGTATCGGAATTCAGATCCGAGCGGAAGGCGATGTTCTCCAGTAGCTGTGTCACGGTGCGGATGCGGTAGTCGGCGGTTTCGAAGAGGACGTCGAGTGGGGCTTCGGTGTCGATCAGCAGGGTTGCTGGGGTGATGTCGATGCCGGTGATGGGCATGTATCGGTTCATGTTCTGGCTCTCTATTTAAGTGAATGCCGTCACTCAAACGTCGCCAAACGATGGGGTGACAGCTGTACGCAGGTTGGCGAACCGGCAATAGAGAACCGGCAGACCCTAGGGTCTCCCGCGCACAGCCGCCATAGAACGACTTTGCGGGTGCACAAGCGACTGCAAAAAAGCCATCAGCTTGCGCATTCTCTAGTGTCAGGTCGCCAAACCTGAATCGCCATTTGGGCGACGGGCGGACTATAGGCTTCATCCCTCGGAGGCCGCAAGGTGCTTGTTTCTGAGAGCGGCGTAGGATTTTTTGATGAGGGCGGCAGGTGGTTGCTGAACTGAACGTTGGGACGCGACCTGACACGTACGCAACAGACCAGAAGCACAACCGTAAGGACGAATGCAGCACATAGGTGGGAAGGGCAGGCTCAATTGCTGGGGGCTGCTGCGCAGCCCAGCGGGAGCAAGCTCCCTCGCCACGGGTTTATTGCTGCCAACAGATTCCTCTCGCGCATGCCCAGATCATCGGGCGCATTTGTGAAGGGCTGACTACACTGCGATGGCCTTCGTCGTTTATCCACGGCTCACGGACCCAGAATGGCATCCGGAAAAATCGATAAGGAGCGTCGATGTCATATTTTTTCATTTGCGATCAGGCGCATCTCAGTCGCTCAGGAAAAAAGCTGACGCCGCATATGTTGGCGCACAGAGTCTGCCCGGTTTGCGGCCGCAAGCTGAAGGCCACCTTTAAGCGAGCGACGTATGTCTCGGATCATCCAGTACTTAAATCGGAGTACCATCCGCGAGCGAAAGTGCCGATTACCCGTCTTTTCGGGACGCAAGACACAAGCGGCTCCGGAACCACCTCGGCGCCCATGGTCACGCAGCCTACCGTTGCTGTTCCGTCCTTTTCCCCGCCACCTTCTCCGGTCGCTTCTTTCGGTTCTTCGTTCTCTCCTCCGACGTCACCGTTCTCTTCTCAGTCGCTACCAGGGTCACCGGTCCCGGTCCCCGTGTTTACCAACACATCCGTAGCCTCTTCATCCGTACCTACGCTCGAACAGAAAGTCTCGGCCAGCGACGCCTACGACGAGTACAGCACCTCATTGCACCAGGGGAACCTCATGGTGGTGGAGGCGCAGTCGCAAGCGCGGATGTATCAGAAGCTCCACGAGGCCAATTACCTTTTTCTCGCCAGGGACGGACAGTTCAAGGCTTATCGAGCCAATACCGGCAGCTTCTGCGATGACGAAACGGTTCCTGAGCCGGGCTTGTTAAAGTCCAGCACTGCCAGCGGCAACCGACAGGGGCGCAGGGTTGTCCTAGGGCGAGAGGAGATTTGTTACGCGGACGGTGCTCTTTATTTCCAGAAAGGGAACATTACCTATCCTGATTATTACGTGAAGCTGGACAACCGGATTTTCGCAATAGAGTTGAAGACCCCTCGCTGCTCGAAACTCTCTACCTTCCTGTCCGATTACTTCATGCAGCAGCGCAAGTTTCCTGACTCGCGAAGCGTGAAAGAGGAGCTGGATTATCGTCGAGGCATTATCGAAGGGTCTGTCGATCAAGTGATCCTGTTCGACCTCAGCAACATCACCCAAGGCGACCCACTGAAGGACGTCTACAACTTTGTCAAAAGCTCGCTGGTGAACCAGGCGTGGTTCGGCAAAAACATAAACAGGTTTATCTTCGCCGGCGACCGGGACGCCGTCATCGAATTCAAGCCGGTGCTGTATTCAGAAATAGAAAGTGCGGTGAAGCTGCACGGGAAAAATGACGGACGGGTGGTATTGGGGAGCGGTAGACAAGTAGGGCTTAGCGCATTTTTTTCTAGCACATCCAAATAGCGCTTGTTTCTGAGAGCCTCGTAGGATTTCTGTGATGAGGGCGGCACGTGGTTGCCGAATTGGACGCTGGGGTGCGACCTAGCCAGAACATAAGTGGAATGACTTGATATCTGGGGGGCTGCTTCACAGCCCAGCGGGAGCAAGCTCCCTCGCCATGGGGATTTGGTGTGGTCTGTGCTCGGCGGTTCCATGTTCAGACTCAGTAATGGGCATCTTCAGCGGGAGCGGTTTTTGTGCTTCCCTTATGCCCTTATCGAACTCTTCCTTGAATAGCTTTCGCCGCGTAAGCCGCGCCCGCTCACTTCGGACTCGTGAACAGTGCAGACTGCCAACCGCAACGCCTTGATGACCCGACTCGCCACTTCACCCGATGACATCGCCGCACGGGCGTCGCTTTATCGCGATCTGCTGAACACAGGCGAGGCGTCCCTGGACGGTTTGCGTGTCGCGGCCGGCCTCTGCGACCCCGCCGCAAAATTGGCGATTGCCCAGTTGAACACCGCCGCACACCGCAATCGCCCCGGCCCGTTGTTACCGAAGTTGCGGGGGCTGCCGGTCGATCATGTGGAACTCGATGATGCCGAGCCGCAGTGGCTCGACGCCTTGGCCGGGTTGCCGTTGCGTACCTTGGTGCTCAACAGCCCGAGGTTCAGTTGCGACCCGGAGCTCTGGCGACGGCTGCCAGACCTTGCGCTCGAAACGCTGGAAATCAGCGGCTTTTCTCGCCATGACAATGCCACCAGCCTCCCTTCGCTCGAACGGCTGCGCAATTTGAAGCTGGAAACCTACGGGGATGACTTCGACGACCGTTTTCTCAAGCAACTCGCCAATAGCCCGCTGCAAGCGTTATCGCTGAATCGTTGCGATGAGATTTCCGACGACGGTCTTCTCCAACTCTCACAGCTGAAATTGCGTTCTCTCACGCTACAGCGCGCCGGGGAACTCACTTCGCGAGGCATGGCGCACGTGTGCGGTCATCCGCTGGAACAGCTGTCGATCGAGGGCAGTGGCTCCATTCTGAAAGATCCGTCCTGGCTCTCGCGCCTGACCGGGCTGCGTTCCCTGAGCCTCGATGACTGTTACGCGAGCGACGCCATGTTGTCCGCCATTCGGGACTTGCCCATCGAGCGGCTTTCGCTTCAATCGGCTTATGTGGGCGACGAGGAGCTAGAAATACTTGCAGGCATGCCCCTCGCGGAACTGGATCTCAAGTCGTCGCGAATGATGATCGAACAGCTCGACGTGCTGCACGGCTTTCCCCTCAAGCGCCTGGGGCTTTCCGATGTGCAGGGCGTGTCTGCCGACACGTTGAGCGATCTGCGTGGGTTGGACCTGGAGTCGCTGGATCTTTCGTTGAACGACGTCACTTGGAAGGAGCTGAAACAACTGGCCGGCCTGCCGCTTAAAAGGCTCAGCCTGAGTTTTTGCCAGGGTGTGGATGGTAAGACGCTGCGTAAGCTCAGCGAGATGGGCCTGCCGTTGGAGCAACTTGAAATAAGCGGCCTGGACCTGCGCGATGCCGACCTGGCCTGCCTGCGCAATCTGCCGCTGCGGCGTTTGGGCTTGTATGACAGCCCTTGGCTCACCGACGCCGGAGTGGCCCACCTTGCTCGCTTGCCGTTGCGCGACCTGACGATCTCGGCAGATCCAGGGGCATCGCGGATTACCTCAGCCTCAGTGCCTGTGTTGGAGCAACTGCCGCTGCACACGCTGTGGTTGCTGAACTGTTCAGGTATCGGTGCCGAGGGTTGGGACCGTTTGGCCAGGTTGCCGGCCCGAGTGCTGGGCCCTGGTATGTAGGCTGGCTCAAGGCACTCATCGTCCCGGGGCATAAAAATGCTTTCGGCAAACGCGTGGTGTCTTTTTATGCCCAACAATAAAGCCCAGCTGTTTTGCTGGGCTCAAATTTCAATTTCGTGCTGGTCAGGCGCAGTGAGGGATCCTCTCCACTTCCCTGTGAATCTGCTCCCCTTTAGCAATTTCAGCTGTACGTAAATCATACGCAGTCTGCAGATTCAGCCAAAACTGCGCTGACGTTTCCAATGCGGCGGCCAGGCGCAAAGCAACATCGGCGCTAATGCTACGGCGCATCAAAACAATGTCATTTACGGTGGGGGCTGAAACGTGCAAAGCCCTTGCAAGCGCAGCTGCGGTAAGGCCAAGCGGTTCCAGATACTCTTCTTTGAGAATTTCTCCAGGGTGGACGGGCCTCATGCCATTCTTAAACATGAATCACCTCAGTGATAATCTACGATTTCTACATTTTCGGGGCCGTTGGCGCCCCAGACAAAACAGATCCGGTACTGACCGTTAACCCGGATGCTGTGTTGGCCTTCCCTGTCACCATACAGCTGCTCCAACCTGTTTCCAGGTGGGGAGCGCAGGTCGTTGAGATCGACCGCGGCATCGAGCATGCCCAACTTTCGTTCTGTCACTGAAAGGATGGCTGCCCAACGCCGAGTTTTGCCGGTTTCAAAAAGAGCTTGGGTATCGGCGCATCTGAAGCTTCTGATCATCTCTTAATGCTTAACGTTATGCGTTATGGCGAGTCTACATCGTTTGTTGGAATACTCAACTGATTGCTGAGTACCTTCTGTCAGTAGGGCCTGTGGTGAGATGAGAAAACCTGACCGGCATCAGGCCGAGCCTCAGGGTGAGCAACCGGCCTACCAGTTGTAACTCAGCTTCGCAGTAATCTCACGCCCCGGGTTGTAGTAGTTCGCGGTCCCTGAACCCACCACATGTTGCTCATCCAGCAGGTTGCTGACGTTGATCGCCAGGTCAGTGCCTTTGTAGAGTTTGTAGTTGAACGCCGCATCGAACAGCGTGGTGCCATCGCTGGTGCCGGTGTTGGCGGCGTCGAAGTAGTAGGAGCCCACATAGCGTGCGCCCAGGCCGACGCTGACATCGGTGTTGGGTACGTTGTAATAGCTCCACAGCGACGCGGAGTGTTTCGGCGCGGTGGCAAACTCGTTCCCTTTGAGTGAGCTGCCGTCGTACAAGGTCCCGCGCAACACTTCGGACTCCATGTAGGAATAGCCACCCACCAGGCTCAGGTTGGGAGTCAGCTCAGCCTTGGCTTCCAGGTCCAGCCCGCGCACCCGCGATTCGCCAACGGTTTGTTGCTCGATCACGCCACTGGGCAGTACGACGGCGATGCTGACGTTTTCCTGGGTCAGGTCGTAGACGGCCGCCGAGAACAACGCGTCCATGCCGATGGGCGCGTATTTCACCCCCACTTCGTATTGCCGGCCCGTTTTCGGGACTACGCCAACCGTTGGTGGCGCGACCGATTCCACCATGCTGACGTAGGTCGAGACTTCGTCGTTGACGATATAGGTCAGCGCGCCGCGGTAGGAGGTTTCCGAGAAGTTGTCCGACTCTTTCACGTTGTTGATGTCGGTGCTGGACAGGTCCAGCGAGTCGTTGCGCACGCCGGCGGTGACGATAAAGCGCTCGTAGAAGGACAGGTTCTGTTGCAGGAACACGGCCTTGGTCTTGGTATCCAGCTTGTCGTTGCTGTAGGGCGCTACGCCGCTTGGCACACCCGTGAAAACCGGGTGAGCAAGGTCGATGGAGCCCGTCGGGGAATACACGGAGCTTTCCTCGGTCGAGGAATCGCCATACTCCACGCCCACCAAGGTACTGCTGTCGATGTTTTCGAAGCGGGCATCGTATTGCAGCATCAAGTTGCCGTTCAGTTGCTCGGCTTCGCTGTCGGTGCCGAAGATGTAACGCGGGACCGTGGTTCCGGTGCGAGTCGGGGAGTCACTGAGGAACACGTAGCCGAAATCATCGGTCAGTTCGCTGTAGCGCAGGTTGCTGCGCAATATGAATCCATTGTCGAAATCATGGCTGAAGGTGCCGCTGATGTTGGTGCGCTCGACATCGTGGAAGTTGTAGCTGGGCTCGCCGTAGAACTTGTTGCGGTCGTACTCCTTGTCCAGCGGATAACCGCCGCTGTTGGGCGAGCTTTGGGTCTTCAGGTAATCGACGATCACCGAGGCCGAGGTGAAGTCGGTAGGGGACCAGGTAAGGCCGCCCATCAAGAACTTGTTGTCGTCCCGGGAATGGTCGTACTCGCGTTCACTGTCTTGCAGTTTTGCCGTGAAGCGACCGGCCACGGTCTGCTCCTGGTTCAGCGAGTCCCCGACGTCGATGCCGGATTCGACATGGTCGAAAGAACCGTAGGTGACATAACCCTGGCCGAACTTGTCGAAGCGTGGCTTCTTGCTGACGAAGTTCACCGAGCCGCCCGGGTCAGCCGGGCCGAACAGTGTGGAGTTGGCCCCGCGTATCACCTCGACGCGCTCGTAGGCGAAAGGCTCCTCGCGAACGCCACGCATCGACCCCAGGGTCAGGCCGTCCCGATAGGTCGTGGCCTGGAAGCCACGAATCTGGAAGTAATCGTTGCGGTCGTCCGTGCCGTAATAATCGGTAATGACCCCCGGTGTGTACTGCAGCAGTTCTTCGGTCGTGCTCACGCTGCGTTGCTGCATTTCCTTGTCGGTCACCACGGAAACCGAGGCGGGTGTGTTGAGAATGCTGGTAGCCACCTTGCCGCCGACCCAGAGTTCCTGGGCGACCACCGAGTGAGTGTCTTCGGTGCCGTCGACCCTGGCCTTGGCGTTGACGAGGATGGGCGCGAGGCGATAGTCGTCGAGTTCGCCCTCGGCCCTGGTTTGCGGCGTCAGCAGGTAAGCGTTCGGGCCTTGCTGTTGCACTTCTATGTCGTTGCCCTGCAACAACGATGATAGGGCTTCGGGAGTATCGAGTGTGCCGCTCACGCCCCGGGTATTGCGGTTCGCTACGCTTGAGGCATCGAAGGACAGGCTGATGCCGGCCTCGCGCGCAAAGCGATCCAGCGCCGGGGCCAGTGGTCCGGCGGGAATGTTCCACTGGTGAACCTGCTGGGTTTGGTCAACGCTCGTGGATTGCGCCAGGGACGGCAGCGCGTAGCTGCTGACGATGAAGCCAAGGGCCGCGCCGTGCAGGGCACGATTCAGTCGAGGGCGCTGTGGAACCGGGGACGAACTCATTTACTCGCTCCGTGAAAGGGGATCGGCAGATCGGCCTGTATGTCAGCCTTTCTTACATGCCGAACGAGAATGAGAAATCACCTCATTTTTATTTGTGTGTTTACGCGACGGTAAAAAGCACTTAACTGGCGGCACTCAATGTCACCCAGTATTGGGTTCGATAATCGATCTGCAGGTGCAGTGACTGCGCAACCAAGGCCAGCACCTGATCGGTGTCGGCGAGCTGAAAGGTCCCGGAAACGCGCAGATTCGAGACCTCTTCGGCGCAACGCAATACGCCGGGGCGATAGCGCGACAGGGCCTGGATAAAATCACCGAGGCGCATGTTGCGGGCGCTGATCACGCCGTCGCTCCAACTCCAGAGATCCAGCCCGTCATCCTTGAGTTCGCGAACGCCCTTTAAGGTGAACAGCCGTTGGTTGGCGGCCAGGACCGTGTCGTTGATCGGGCTTTGACTGGACCCGGGAAATACCGTGACTGCACCGGCCTGCACCGCGAGGACGGTCCCGTCGTCACGCTCGTGCACCAGGAACCGGGCATTGAGGGTGCGTATGGATCCGTCGCGTGTCTGCAGCCAGAAAGGACGCGGTTGCACCGAACCTGCATCTGCGCCGGTGTTTACGATGATTTCGCCGCGCCGCAGCACGACCAGGCGTCGTTCTGCGTTGAAATAGCTGTCGACGGCACTGTCGCTGTTGAGCTGGACAAGGCTGCCGTCATCGAGCTGGAAGCGTTTGCGCTCGCCGGTCTTGCTGTGCTGCTGGGCAAGCAGGGCCGGCAGCGGTGTGTAGTCCCGGGCCAGCCAGGTCGCTGCACCCAAGGTGGCCAACGCACCCAGCAGCTTCAGGCTTTGCCGCCGATGCATGCCGGAACGAGTGCTTTTAAGGGTTTGCCGGACCAGATCAGGTGGAACGCCCGCGAAATCATCGCCAAGGGCTTCTACACGCTGCCACGCGAACAAATGTTCCGGGCGCTGCTGCAACCAGTGCTCGAAGGTGCGCCGCGTTTGCTCATCGGCTGGGTTGAAGCGCAGCCGCACCAGCCAGTGGATCGCCTGGTCGACCACCGCCGGGTCCAGCACTGGCGCGTCACTGTTCGGCATAACGCAAGCGATAGCAGTGTTGCAGGGCTTTGGCCAGGTCGCGTTCAATCGTAGAGCGGGACACACCGAGTTTTTCGGCGATCTGCTGGCAGGTCAGGCCGTCGAGCTGGGCCAGTAGAAAAGCCTCGCGAACCCTGGGCTTGAGCAGGTCCAGCAAGCGGTCGATCCGCTCGAGGCTGTCCAGAATCAGCAGCCGCTCTTCTTCAGAAGGGACGTCCTGGGAAGGCAGCAGCGCGAGGCTTTCGAGGTAGGCGCGTTCCAGCTCGCGACGACGATACCGATCGATCATCAGCCCACGCGCGATGCTGCTCAGGTAGGCACGAGGTTCGCGCAAGGGGTTTGATTGACGGGATTTGAGCAGGCGCACAAACGTGTCCTGCGCCAAGTCTGCGGCGCTTTCGCGACAGCCGATGCGCCGGCTCAGCCAGCCGTGCAACCAGGAATGGTGGCTGCGATAGAGCTGCGCGAGATCGGCATTGCCCAGTGTGTCGTTGCTGCGCATCAGCATACCGGAGACTACATAATTGATAATGAATCGCATTATATTCAGGCCGCAGAGGCCAGGGCAACTTTGTCGCAGCTGGGGTGCGCTTTGGTATTTGCCTTGATAGGAATAGGCAAGGCTCCAAGGCAAACCGGCATAGTTGGCTCCGGATAGCGATGGCTACCATGGCGGGACACCTACCGATGGGAGTTCGTCATGCAGCGCATAAAAACTTTGTTCATCACCGGCGTCAGCAGTGGTTTCGGCCACGCCCTCGCCCAGCAAGCATTGGCGGACGGCCACCGGGTCATCGGCACCGTGCGCAGCGAGGCGGACTTGCAGGCCTTCGAGCGACTGTCTGCCGACCGTGCCCATGGCGTCCTCCTCGATGTCACTGACTTCGCCCGGATCGACCGCGTGGTCGCCGCCACAGAAGCCGCTCACGGCCCGGTCGATGTGCTGGTCAACAATGCCGGCTATGGGCATGAGGGCATCGTCGAAGAGTCGCCGCTGGAGGAAATGCGTCGCCAGTTCGACGTCAACGTGTTTGGCGCGGTGGCGATGATCAAGGCCTTCCTGCCTTATTTTCGCCAGCGTCGTGCCGGGCATATCCTCAATATCACGTCCATGGGCGGCACGATCACGATGCCGGGGATCGCCTATTACTGCGGCAGCAAGTTCGCGCTCGAAGGGATTTCCGATACGTTGAGCAAAGAACTGCAACCGTTCAATATCTTCGTGACGGCCGTCGCGCCTGGCTCGTTCCGCACCGATTGGGCAGGCCGTTCGATGCGGCGTACCCAGCGCAGCATCGATGATTATGATGCGCTCTTCGACCCGATCCGCACGGCTCGCGAAGCCAGAAGCGGCAAGCAACCGGGCGATCCACAGAAGGCGGCCCAGGCCATGCTGCAAGTGATTGCCAGCCCGACGCCGCCGGCCCATCTGTTGTTAGGCAGCGATGCACTGGGCCTGGTGCGTGACAAGCTGAAGCGTGCCGCCCACGAGATCGATCAATGGGAAGCGCTGACCCGTTCGACCGACGGCTGAAAGACAGGCGAGGGGAGAGACCGATGACACAGACCGACGCACACACCGCGCGCATGGTGCAGTTGATGGAACAGCTGGCGCCGGTCGAGGGCTACAACCTCAGCGCATTGGATGACATTCGGTTCTTGCGCTCCAATCGACCGCTGAGCCGAACGCCGGTGTTGTACGAGCCCGGCATCGTCATCCTGTGCCAGGGGCGCAAGCGCGGTTACCTGGGGGATGAGGTGTACGTCTACGACGCCCGGCATTATCTGGTGGTCTCCGTGCCCGTGCCTTTCACCATGGAGACCGATGCCTGCGAGGCCGAGCCCATGCTGGCGGTCTACATGCGTCTCGACTTCCAACTGGCCAGTGAATTGATGCTGCAAGTGGATGAAACCCTGGGGCCGAGCGATGCCCAACCCAAGGGAATGTACGCCTCGCCCATGGATGATCGGCTCTGCGACTCGACGCTGCGGTTTCTCGAAGTCATGAGCCGTCCGGGTGAAGCGCAGATCCTCGGGCCGGCGCTGGTGCGAGAGATCTATTACCGCATCCTCACCGGCGAACAGGGCGGCTCGATGCGCGCGGCGCTGAGGCGTCAGGGGCACTTCGGCCAGATCACCCGGGCGATCCGCAAGATCCACAGCGGTTACCCGGAGCGCCTGGACGTCGAAGCGCTCGCCCGCGAAGCCAACATGAGCGTGCCCAACTTTCACCTGCACTTTCGCACCGTGACGGACTCGTCCCCCATGCAATACCTGAAGTCGACGCGCCTGCACCAGGCGCGGCTGCTGATGCTGCGCAACGCTATGAGCGCCTCGACGGCGGCGTTCACGGTCGGCTACGAAAGCGCCTCGCAATTCAGCCGCGAATTCAAGCGCCTCTTTGGCCGCACGCCCCAGGCCGAGGTTGAGTGGATGAAGGCGACTTATGCGTTGCCTGCGCCTTCATCGGCGTCGGATTATGTTTCGTCGCATTAATCGCTGGGATGGCATCTACGCACTCGTGACTACAGCAACTGCCCACCCGAAATATCAAAAGTGGTCCCGTTAGCCCAAGCCATGTCATCGGACAGAATCGCGGCGACCGCACCGCCGATATCGTCTGGCAGACCGACACGGCCCAGGGCGATGCCTTGTGCCACATAGGCGTTCACGTCCTGGTTGTCGCGCACCACGCCGCCGCCGAAATCGGTGGCGATGGCGCCGGGAGCGATTGCATTCACGCGGATCTGGCGCGAGCCCAGCTCGATGGCCATGTAGCGGGTCAGCACTTCGAGCGCCGCCTTCACCGCTGCATAAAGGCTGTACCCCGGCAATGTGAAGCGCACGAAGCCGGACGACACGTTGAGGATGCGACCGCCGTCCTGCATGAGTGGCAGCAGTTTCTGGGTCAGGAAAACCGGACCGCGAAGGTGGGTGGCGACCAGTGAGCTGAACTGTTCTTCGGTGGCGTCGACGAAGTTTGCAAAGAGGCCGTTACCGGCGTTGTTGACCAGGAAATCGAAGCGCTCGCGGCCGAAGTCGGTCGCAAGCGTGTCAGTCACCGCGCTGGCAAACGCCGGATAGCTGGCGGTGTCGGTAATGTCGAGCGACAGCATCGCGGCCTTGCCGCCCAGCGCCTCGATTTCCTGCTTCAGTGCCTGGGCTTCGGCGGCGCCGCTGCGATAGGTGCCGATAATGTGGACGCCGCGCTTGGCGAGGTGAAGGGCCATGTTGCGGCCAAGGCCACGGCTGGCGCCGGTGATGAGTGCGATCGGGTGAGTCATGGGTCATCTCTGCTCGGTTAGGTGCGCCTTTTTGGCGCGATCTTGACCTGGCCAAGATAGGCAATGACCGCTGTGTAACCCACGCCGGATAAGCTCAATTTAATGCCTGATTGTCTCAAGCGCCTTGTGCCCTGGCCGAGCACGAGCATAATCGGCCCTATGAACAGAGACCTTGCCCCGCATCTTGATATCGCCCTGCGCCATGCGGCGCCGGGATTGACTGCCACACCGATTCCGCGTGTGGATCTATGCGTCGGCCAAGGCTCTACAGACCAGGCTCCGTGCCTGTATCGCTCGATGATCTGCTTCATCCTGCAAGGCTCCAAACGCGTCGCGATCAACGACAGCCTGCTGAGCTACGACAGTCAGCACTACCTCATCAGCGCCCTGGACTTGCCCTTGACCGGGCAGATTCTCGATGCCGAAGACGGGCAACCCTACGTCGCCGTATCGCTGGTGTTGGACCCGGCCACCCTGGCGGAACTGGCCGCGATCATGCCGCCGGTTCGCGAGCGCGAACAGAAGGGCATCGGCATCACCATCAACCCGATGAACGCTACGCTGCGCGACACGCTGCTGCGCTTATTGTCGCTGCTCGATACGCCCGCCGACATCCCGGTCCTCGGCCCCATGGTTGAACGGGAATTGCTCTATCGTCTCTTGCAGGGGCCCCAAGGTCGTCTTCTGCGCCAGATAGCCCAACCCGACGGCGCGCTGGGCAGGATCCGCCGGGCCGTCGCCTGGATCAGGGACAACTCCACCACCCGACTTCGTATCGAGGCCTTGTGCGACGCCGCCGGCATGAGCCGAGCGAGCCTGCATCGGCATTTTCTGTCGCTGACTGGCCTCAGTCCCATCCAGTATCAGAAACAGCTCAGGTTGCAGGAAGCCCGACAGCTTTTGCTGGCTGGAGAATATCGGGCGTCTGACGTGGCTTACGCTGTCGGTTATGAAAGCGCGTCGCAGTTCAGCCGTGAGTATGTTCGGCAGTTTGGTGCCTCGCCTGCGCGGGATGTGCGGGAGGTGCGGCGGGGGATGGCCTGGCAGGCAAGGGTATAGGACGGTATGGCAAGCTATGAAAAAGCATTGGTAGCTGTTCGCTAAGTGCATTGTTTTTAAATATGCTAATTTCAAATCATCTTACAAATGACGTCCAGGTCGTCGAAAATGAATTGCGCGCTGGCTCTGCAGTAAACGTCATAGTGATCGACAAGTTGCGAGCCGTTTTGTGAATTATTGAAGTAGGCGTTTACGATTTCTTCCGGGCGATGTAGACATGGTTTGTTCAGGACATGTTCCTCGGTGAATTTTTGGTCCCTGCGAATCTGTACGCGCCCGCCGCGCAAGATATTTCGAAGCAAATTCCATTCATAGAAATAGACTCCGTTCGACTCATAGAAATTAAGAAAAGGTATGTTGTGCAGCAGGATGAAGTGGCTGTTATGCGCATGCGCGCCAGCCAGTCCGTGGTTGCTGAGTTTCTGTCTGATGCTGTCATCGGAGAGATTGTCTCTCAATATTGCCAGTTGTTTTATAAAGCCCTTGCGAAACTCCATATCGCTAAAAAGTTTAAATTGCTCGGACAGGTAAACAGGGATGTTCGAAACTCGGTACTTTACCTGTATGAAATAATAGATATTGTCTTCTTGGTCGTGAAGAATCAAGTCGATATCGTATCCTTTGATCTTCGATTTGCTTCCTGGTTTGAATTCTCCATAGGCTTTAAGTTTCGGGTTCTTAAGGTTGTTTATGTAGTTTATGATGTAGTCCGTCTCAAAGCCGATACCGAGCGCGCCTCTGAAATCTTGATCAGTATCGTTCGACTTTACTTCGCTCAATAGATGCCCCACGAACCTTCTCAACCCATATTTGAAGTTCAGCGCGCCTCGCACATAGGTGCCATTTTTATATTCGATGAAGCTGCTGGCCGAATTCAAATAGGGTGGCCGCTCCGAAAGCGCGGCATTCATCATGCTAATAGTCGCTGGGCTCACGCAGCTTCTTAACTCTGTTTCAGAAGTAACACGTTCACCCAGCAATAGCCGCAACTCTAGATACACGGCGCAATAAGTGATTTCCCGCAGGTATCGATACTGCGGATGCCGAACCAGCTTCTCAGACAGATAGCTAGGATGTATAGATAAGCACTTATCGAGCGTATGGTCGATTAGCAATTCGCGTGCTGCATACGGTAAGCGACCTTGCTTCTGTAGCAGTTGTGCCATATCGAGTAGGACGCGTGCATCACTGATTTTCGAATTGGCCTCGGTGATCTCTGCCAGCCAAAATCCCTTTAGGCGGTGCTGTAGTTTGGCAGTAGGCACGATATACAGGCTTCTCCCCTCTAGCTTGGCGGTCATGAGCCCGTGCGACATGAGGAAGTATATTTCGCTCATGTAGTAGCTTAGCCATAGGTCGGGGTTGCTTAGCAGGGAAAAATTATGTTCAGTTCGAAGCTGCAGGTTTTCAGAAATCCTGTTGCAAGTGTACTCGAGCTTAGCCCAGGTGTTGGCCTGGATAAAAGAGTTGAACATCGAAAGTCGCTCGGCTGAGTTGGCCTCGTCACCTACTAACGTTACACCAATTCTAAAATATTTTTGCAATTGATCGGTGAAGCGATACATAGTTCGCTCGGTAAGGGGGACGTTGTCTTCAAAGAGGCGCTCGGGCAGCGTTTTCTTCGCCTTTGCTAGGCCTGTTTTTAGTTTGTCCCAGATAAGGTTTCTAACCTGTTCGGGCCGAATGAAGCAGCGCAATGCGGGCACTTTGTAGAGGGAACGAGCATACCAACTAGGCCGTTTTCCTATAGTCGGTAAGGCATCAAACTTCGCTAGAGGGTTGTGCACGAATGCAAGAAGCTGCGGGTCTATATCCTCATAAATCATAGTTAGGTCCAACTAAAGACAGTGTAGGGTGTGAAGAACATTAATGAGTGGAATAGCAAGCGTATGTCAAGTCTGGCCAGAAATTTTCTGACCAATGCAGTAGTTTTAATCGTAGTAGCCTACTTTTCTGTCGTGGGAGTAATGGCCGACTTTCCCACCAGAGTCAGTCGATACCTACCCCTTGCAGAGACCGATCCGATATGAGCTCTGGAGACTCACCGGGCAGACTGAGCTGTCTTGGTCTCAAGTGATGATTCGCATGTGTCAGGCTGAGCCCAGGGAATGTACCCAGTCCCATGTTGATTCGTTTTTCGTCACGGCATGGACGTAGTTGAAATTCCATAGTCTTGAACCATTGGTGCGGACTCGCAGTTGGAGGCCGTTGCCGTCGGTCAGTATGTAGTCTTTGGCTTTGGATTTGGCGGCTTTGATTTTCAGGTCTGAAAGGGTGTGGCTTGGGCGCCCATTGGCGCTGAACCCCCGTATTTACTGGGCTTCAGGCACAAAAAAAGACGTCCGTGTGCCGGGGTAATTTGAATTGCACGGGTATCTAGCTGATTTCTCAAGATAAATTCGGTTGAATTGTTTTTGTTGGAATACTTTATGGAATACCTTTGCTCAAGGGGACATCTGTGTACCAATGATGACTTGAATGGCATTCCCTGTGAAAAACTAGTGTTGTGTCTCCGTAGGCTGAAGTAGGTCTGCTTAACGGCACTTGGGTAACAGAGCGTAAATGGCACTGTCGTCGACGTTCGGCTTTGTTCGCTCACGGCCAGAAGCCGCCGCTCGGAACTGGAGCCTTTAGACCCTTTACAGTCATTGAATACCGGCAAAATCGACAAAAACCGCTGTCCAATGGCGCCTATCAAGCAGTGTGTACTCATCTCCCTACTGCTGTCGATTATGGTCATAGAAGCGTCTACGAACTTCAAGGCGAAGTAGTCTTCTCCTTCACGTCATAGCTTTTTTTCTTCGCAAAGACGCCACCAACGACTGTCGGCTCTATAAATAAAATCTTTCTCTTGCTAGCTCCAGGGCCGTAGGGCTGCATTCGAAAATGCCCCTTCCTCCAATGTGTACGCTTTTCCTTTACATTTTTCGCGTGATTAAATCCTGCGTCAGACTCATAAATGACATTATCTACTGGACTAATAACAACTCTGTCATAGGTTTTGCGAAGCTTGTCTTCAAATTTACGAATCTTGCCTATACCCTTCAACGAAGTTATTTTCTTTCTAAGCTCCTTACGTTCATTGAAGGCGGTGTCGCGGTACTGCTTGCAGTTAATGAATAATAGAACTTTGGCCATGTGATTTAAGGTTTCGGATAAGTAATTCATATCGCCTGTAAAGTCATCATCTTGGCCGTACTTTTCCTCAACTCGACTTAGCTCCTGTTTTATTGTTCGCATCCCGTCCTGTATGTAAAACCCTTGCACTCGAAGTGCGTCATCTTCTACATGCGCTTTACCCAATGGCGAGCCGGTAAACATCAGATCTAGAACCCGTAGCGGCTTGTTTACATCCACAGTTGGGCTATCATTATAACGCTTCATCTCCATTGAGCCCGGATTGATCTGGGTCTCAGTTATATATACGCCTTCTAGTATATGCTCATGTGTAAGTTCGTTATAGACTTTTAGAGAAGAGCATCGACTTTCCGTGAATTCGATATAGCAGGTTTTAAACGGTGGGCGGAGATAATCGACTGGAATGTCATCACCAATCTCTGTTTGCTCCAAGATCTCATCAAGGAAATTTGATGTCGTCAAGATGTTTCCATCCTGGCGTCTGAATTTATAAGAGTAGAGCGTTGTACTAAGCGCGATTCCAGCCATGTGGTCCGTTAAGTTCTCGGACCGATGCAAAGAAAAAATATCAGGTCGCAGCCTCATAATCGTATGTGTTAAGTAGTCTATTGAGCAGGTTTCAATATCTAGTCCGGCGAAGACTTCGTCGTACACTTGATCCCTAGCCTGCGTGCACATCTCAGTATATTTAGAACAGGTGATTCTCACTGGGTGTGGCAATTTGTATGTAATATCCATATCCTCTAACCTGCCAGTAAACACAATTTTTGGAAAGCTGAGGCTAACGCATACAAAGATTGATATCAATAAGGCATCATTGCTTACTACCCGGTGAGTTCCATTTGCTGCTATCTCCATAGGTCTCTAGCTTCCGAAGCGGAGACATATATCCTGTGGTGGGTGTCCGGTTCGCGACCGTTGCTCTGATTGGCCACCCTTGTTTTTACACATGTGGAGGACTTGTCATGAACATCGTCGCTACCTGTAGCCGTCAGCCCTGGAACAAAGGAAAAAGAAAAGCCCCACTCCAACTGAGAGATATCTGGGCCATTCGAGTAAGGCTTTAAATTGCGGAAAGAACCCGGGACCTGGCTCTCTTCGATCTGGCTATAGACAGCAGGCTTCGAGCCTGCGATTTACCCAAACTCCGCGTGCGCGATGTCGCCCTTGGCGAGCACATATCGTCACGAGCCATGGTGATGCAGCAGAAAACGCAGCGACCAGTGCAGTTTGAGATCACTGAGCAAACACACTCCGCTCTCATGGCTTGGATACATCAAGCCCAGTTACGCAGCGAGGACGCCTTTTTCCTAGCCGGTTGCATACCTCAACCATCTATCCACTCGTCAATACGCACGTATCGTCAAAGGCTGGGTGAAAGCAGGTGGCGTTGATCCAGCTATGTATGGCACTCATACAATGAGGCGTACGAAGGCATCACTCATCTATCGCAAGACGAAGAACCTACGGGCGGCTCAGCTGCTGCTCGGCCATACGAAATAGGGGAGCACTGTTCGGTACCTGGGGATTGAGGTCGATGACACCCTTGAGATGGCGGAACAAACTGAGGTCTGACCATGCATGGCGACAGTTGAAGTCAGGTCGTCGCTAACCGGCCAGAAGCGGACGTCGCAGTACATTAGTACTTGTTGGCTATGGGCTCAGAAAAATCGGGTCAATAACAGGGCCTGCGAAAATTGCCGATATGGCAGTCACAGCGCCCCATAGGAGCGAGTCCCAATATTTTACGAAAGCAACCAGGAGCGCCCCGGCCGCGGGCAATAGCGCCAGTAACTGCAATAATTGAAAGGTACACCGCAAAGTACGCCCTTGTTTTTCGACTTGCTCAATTGTAATTCTGAGCAGGCCCTGAAGCTTGGGGGGATAGGTTTTGATTTTGTCTTTGAAGTCGTCGAAAACAACATTGAAGCTGTGCAACAAACGGTCCGTCTGAAGCATTTGATTGTGCAAGATCGCGAGTAAGACCAGCGAAACAACAATCAAGCCAAGTACCAAAACGAACCCTTCAAAAGCAGAAGTACTGTTGTTCAGGACAACCCATCCAGCAAAAGAAACAGGGAGCGCAAGCATTTTGCCAGCAATGTCACCCAACACGCCGCTGAGCTTGGTCCCATAGTCGATTTCCGCCTGTGCCAATTCGCGCCGAGCCTTCTCGAATGAAAAGCTGTAGACGTAAGTTTGTAAATTGGCGCGGTATGTAGTGAGAACCTCTTGCCATTCGCGAACCACGACGAGGAAGTGATTTGGCTCGCTTTCAAACCTCTCAATTACACTAGCTATAGCCATCCGAATCATCAGTTTGCGTTCTGAGAGATGAGCCTTGTTCTCGTTTTTGCGGTTGAGGATCTCCTCAAGCAAACTCATATGCTTTAGCTCATGGCCAAGAACATGTTCATCAACTTGCGTCGGCAGCAGGAATGTCCTAGGCGGTTTTGCGCCGTCGGGAGGCAAAGCGAAGAATAAATTATAGGTATCTGGGCTGCTGTCCTTGTCCACCCCGATTGCCAGCAACGCCAGAAGCTCGATTAGCCTACAAACTCGTCTGAGCTCTTTAATTTGGGTTGGTTCGCTTGCGTCGAAATCTGCCCAACCCAAATCAACGACGTACACGTTCTGCGGAAACTGCCCTTTGCCCAGTGACCCGTTACGGGCCAAGTCTCTAACGTTCTTGTAAAACCGGCCAGATTCATTCGTAGGTAGGCGGAGCTCGATCTCTACCGCACCACCTTCAATTACTTCATGATGCTGGATTTTGCCGAATTCGGCCTGCAGATCCTTGCATGCCAGCAGCGCGGCAGTGATTTCGGTAGTGAGCAGCCCTTCATAGGAGACAACACCACCCTCGATGGCTGGCGCTCCCATAGCCCGGTACAGGGCCACGACATTAGAAAACATGGCTTACCCAACCCTGGCCTGCAGCTCTTTTTCAATCAAATCGACCAGTTCCTGGTTCATATTTGACAGAGTCAGTTTCTTGCGACCCTCATCGTAATAAACATCGGACGTTGCCTCTTTCCCCAAGGCACCACGTTCGAATTGAAGCGACCAGCTCGCAGCTTCGCCTTTGATCCTAGTCTTCTCCTTCAGCGTTTTGGCATTGACAGTAAAGTCCTCAGGGACTCGATGTTTTTCGTCGTTGAGATAGTCTTTCAGTCCTGCAATTTCATCGACCATATGAGGCGGAACGTGCTGAACTGCCGCATGACAGATCGCATCTAGCCGAGCAGATTTGCCATCCGCCAGCCGGTCCTGCAAATACCGGACAACCGCCTCTTTCGCCTTGTAAGCAAAGGGCTTGAGCTCTTTATTGTTACGGAAGAAACGGCCTACGTAATCAATAGCATTTTTGGTTGCCCGACCGGATGCCACGCCTTTGGCGCACCCCAAAGCGGAGATGAAATAGTCAGAAGCTTGGCTGTCCCGACCGCGGCTGATAAAGCACAGATAGGTCGAATCAACCTCTTCTGTGTTCTCAGCATCTACAACTGTATTGTCCGCAGCAGCACATGCGGCGACGGCAGTAACCGACGCGAACTTCACAAAGTTGATCCTGGCTGCCTGCTGAACCGTCTTCAAATCCACTTCCTGAATGGCTTTGGGCACGTAGTTCTCATCGAGCTGGATGCCGCCACGCTGTTTGATGCTGGCGATCAGAAAGAAGTCAGACGCACCGGAGGTGTATTGCGCGCAGAGAATATGACCGCCAGTGGCCAGGGTTTGGTCCCTCGCCTGCTCGACAAGCTGATCCATGGCTAAGTGGGTTAACGCGATAAATTCAGCCTCATCACCACAGACGTCTACGTAAGCGCTAAACCGATCAGGAAACGGACCTTGGCGACCATCGTCAGCAAATTGCCCATAGACCACACTGTTTCCTTCTTTACCAATCAGACCGTTGATGCCTTCGACCAGAGACTCTAAAGCTGGGTTTTGTGTATCGAGGACAACATCCTTTTTCACCACGTCAGAAACGAGACCTGTATGAACAATCTTTTTGAAACTGTGGATGATGGCGGTTTTCAGCGTGATCACGAGTTGACTTCCATTTCAGTAATGTCAATGTGAGATTACGAGAGTCAGAGTTGACCTGCAAATGGCCATTGGTCTGCTTGCCCGAATTCCCTGTCGGTCAACAGAGCCAAATAACGATAATCGGCACAGTACTGTATATTCAACCAGTGATCCTGTCGAGCTCGCTATGCTCGCATGATATTGACTGCTGATGGCAAATCTCGCCCCTTATCAGCAGACTGCTACTGGCTGACTGCTGCTTGTCGCAGAAAGGCAGTATCCGCCCCATGGCGACGTTGGTCGATTGAACAATGGCATCGATGGCGGGCCGTTGAACGTCAGGGCCTGAAGCTTGGATCGAGAGCTACTCGCTATAATAGATAGCTCTAGACCATGGAGGCATTTGTATCGAAAGCCGCTAGCGAGCATTCACGCTACGCCTGCTAGCGGAATTCGCGCAATGGGCTATTGTTTGTGCCAGCATATTGGAATCACTATCTGAAGCACAGGTTGATTTCGAGCCAACAAGGATGGGCTGCGGTGTTTTCAAAAGCTGATGGCTCGGTATAGCCGCTGCTTAATCATCTCTTGGGCGAGCAGCTACAAACGGAAGGTTTACGACATGTCTAGATGTACAGCACCGGTACATGGTCATCGTTCGGCAAGCGCAAGAGAAGCGTGTCCCGCATGTGGCAGCGGATATAGTGGGTACGGATCGCGATCGTATTCATCCTCGTCCTACGCACCATCCTATTCGTCCCCATCTCATGGCGGGGGTGGTCGCAGCAGCGGAGGTTCATCCGGCAGCGCAAAGCCTCGCTGGTCGAAACCCGGATCCTCTGTAGCCTACACCTCCGCCGAGGTAAGAACGCTCACGCCGGTACGCGAAAGTGTCGAGAGGCGTGCGACAGTACCTGATCTACGTGACGTCTTTCTTTGTCACGCTTGGGACGACCGGAAAGGAACCGCGAAGGAGCTCCATGATGTACTCGAGTCGCTCGGTGTTTCCGTTTGGTTCAGCGAGAAAGATGTCCTTCTAGGTTCTTCCTTACTGCGTGAAATAGATAAGGGATTGGCGAAGTCTCGAGTAGGAATTGTGCTGGTGACCCCTGCTTTGCTACGTCGCCTAGCAGCAGAAGGCATCGCCGACAAGGAGCTTTCCGCGCTCCTCGCCAGGGATCTGCTGGTTCCCATAATTCACGACACCACATACGAGTCGCTGCGCGAAGTCAGTCCTCTACTCGGTTCGAGAAGCGGCCTGAGCACTGCTGAAGATACGTTTGCAGATATCGCGGCCAAGCTTGCCGAGTTAGTCGCCCCGTAATTTCACTGTCTATGCAAACGGCTTTACTTACAGACCGGTTATCAATGAAGGAGTTGAGCACATGAGTATTAAACCCGGCCCCAAACCGATCGCTGAATCCACCGGCAAAAAGGACCAACGCCGTCGTGTTACTGAAGAAAACAAATCCAAACATCCTGACCTGGAAGTACATAAACACAAAAAAGGTGATTGACCTTAAAAGCGGTGAGAGGGGCGAATCACGTAGGTTAGACCGCTTCTGGCCGACCTCGGCTGGTCGAGAGCTGCTATTGCGAGAAATCATAGGGGCCGCTGACGGCGACTCTAGCCTTGCCCATCCAAGGGGGCCAGGCCTGACTTCCTTCCTTTAACCTAGTCAGTCCCTATTTAATGCTGCCCCACCTTTTCACCACACGTACCCATATACCGCTGAAGAGGTCGCAGAAAAACCACCTATCGTATGATAGGTGGTTTTGATGGTTCCAGTAATCGCTGAGGAAAACTATAAGAAGACTTTCATCGCCCCTATCAAGATGCCGATTGTGACTGCGAGCATGGAAGCCATACGAATGGACAACTTGAGATCAGATTTAGCAATCTCCGCAGTCAGCCGATGAATCTCAGATGTGAGACGATGATCAATATGAGTAATCTCCGCAGTCAGTCGCTGCTCTAGATTGGTGAGATCACTTTTCGTAGCGAGTAATGTGAGCATGTCAGATTCCAATGCTTGGATAACGGCTTCAGCTTTGAGCTCAGGTACGTCGATTGCGCGCAGTGCCTGATACATCGCCAGTTCCATTTTCATTAAGGCCTCCTAAAACAAAAAAAGGCCTTCCCCACGACGGGAAAGGCCCGTCGTGGGTGGGAAAAGTCATGCTTCCATCGACATTCAAGTCGACTGTCCGCGCTGCCGGAAGCTATGCGGTCATATGGTGGATCCTGCGGAGAACCGCAGCGCCGTCTTGAAGATACTGGCGGCTGGTGCTGAGCGAATCAGCGAGATGCATAGCTAAAATGCCGCTGGGGGGCGTTTGCTGTCAATCAAGAAACCGGTTATCGAGTGTTTCCTAATGTTGTGTGAGGCCTCTCACTGCCTGGCGTCACCACCTTCAGATTCGGGTTGTCGAGGGATGAATCGCTTATCAAGCCATAATGCTTTTTCAAGAGATAGCCGTGTAAGAGACGTGTTCTGCGGGCACCGTTGAGCTCACATGTCCAGATGCTGCGACCGTTCGCTTGTATACGGTGCAGTTTCATTTTTCCAAAGCACCTTTGAACCCAAGCCCAGTGAGGCTGCCCCTGTCTTATCGAGATTTGGGCGAGATGAGGGAATGCTTTCGCGTAGCGTTGGAAGATTCCAGGGGTGACCAGGAAGAGTGCGTCTTCGACGGAGTGCACCAGCGCTTGATCGTCGTTCATGATGATCTCGTGAGTGCGTACGCCTTCGATCAGCCACTCCATGAAGTGTTCGCCGCTTGGCTTCGCATGCTTTTCTGACTCGGACGGTTCTTCTGCTGAGGGGGGCGATTCGGTGAGAGGTGCGGAGTCGGAATCTTCAGGCCACTTGGGAGGCTCGCCGAACTGATTCGTTAATGAGTCGAGATAGTCGGTTGATGCTGTATCTGACAGTGATGGATTTGATTGTGTGGCGATGGCCGCTGGCTTATGGCTCTGAGCTGCCGTAGTGGGCTGTGCAGGGGCTTTGGCTACTAAAGCATGCTCGGCTTGAGTAATGAGCGCACCGAGTTCGTCGGTATGTTCGCTATGGCCAGACCAGTGGAATATCAGAGAGGCCCACAGTTCAGGGAAAGCGGAAAGCCAGTCCAGGATTTCGCTGCTTAATAGCTGGTGGATCATCAGGCTGGATGCGGGGCCGCGCAGTCGATAATTGAGGTCTTTTCGGTATCGAACTCTGTAAGGTCGAGTCAGCGGTCCGTGCCATGGGTGCCAGGCGCAGCCATCCAAATATTCGACCTGGAGATCAATCGCAATCTTGCCAAGGTTTTCACTCAGGATGGCGTATGCCAGTGCGGCATTCCACGCTTCCGTTTGGATGATCTGAACTTCTGGTGGAGCTCCTGGGGGCAGTAATCGTGATCGGCGAATTTTTAGAGCGTACGTAACTACTTCCAGGCCATGGTCCAGCATTCCACCGGAGTAAGCGTGGTGCTGATTTTCGGATGCAGGGAAAAGTTGTACCAGTTCGGCGTATCGTCTAATTGGGGCGAGATAAAGTTCATCGAATTGAGGGCGGGACACGGCGGTGCACTGCCAGATCTGCTCTAGCAACTTTTGTCTGTGGGGAGCGGCCAAGAGTGATTCCGCAGATTGGGGAGTGATCAGACCGGCAGGTGATGTTGGGCTGGCTGGAGCCGTAGGGTCGAGTGCACGCCGAAGCTTGCGGTGGAACAGCGAGAACATAATTGCTCCTGTCGAAAGAGGGATTCGCTTGGCAACGACATGGGCAACACTCATGGATGATGGGTGAGTGCTTAGCTTTGAAGCGCCGATATGGACTTGGCAGTGGGCAAAGCTCGGGACGAGCTAGCCGGATTGGTTGGTATTCCCTAGGGACAGCGAGCGGAGTCTTGCGACGTCGGAGAAGTTCCTCAGTTATCCACGCATTCAGGGTTGCTCCGGTGACCGGAGCCGGGAATGCTCGCCGAGCAGGCATTCAACGTTCCGTGCCCATAGGACACGCATTCGGCAAGCGTAAAAAGATTAAATGCGCCACTACGCGTACCCGTATTAGCTGGAGATACGCTTGGTCAAGGTCGAGTCGCTAATGAGGGGCGGAGTGGAGCGCACTCTCACGGCTTATTGACGTCGGACGCCCTGAGTTATCGTCCGAGATAGGTCGCAGTAATTTGTGTTCTCTCATGCCCGAGCTCACGGCTGATAATTTGTCGAGCAATGATGTCTTGAGAACGCTGCACTGGGGTCAGTTCCCTGGAAGAGATTCCTCCTGCCGCCGGTGCCTTCCGTCCTGTCAAAGCTACGTAACGGCTTTGTGCATAATGATGACGTAGCCCATGCATGTGGCTCAGGCCTGCGGCCTTGCACTGACCGTCGTAGGTGTTTCTCTGCTGGATATACGTTTTCTGAGCCGGGATTAATGAGCCGGCTCCCGCGAGCTGATGTGCCGCGTTCAACACCTCGCGCTGTAGCGAAGTAGTGACCGGTACAGAGCGATCACGCCCACCCTTCGTCCATGAGCCTTTGAGGAGAATGTGATCTCCTTGATCCGCATACTTGGGTTGAAATTTAATCGCTTCCTCGCGGCGTAATCCAAACGCCGACTGAAGCTGGAGGCTCATGTGCACATGGGCGTCGGTGACCTTGCCAAGGTCTGCTCCCAGCTCCTGGGCTTTGCTGACGTTGGTGACGAAGCGCCGGTCGGCAACGCCCAGTTGCGCGTTATCCGCGGGGAGAATGCCAGCCTTGCCGATTTTTTCAGCCCACCACCGAAGGTGCGCAAGCCGATTTTTGATGGTGCCAGGTGACAGACCTTCGCCTTGCCAGCGATTCACCAGTGCCAGTACATGTTTGCCCTTGAGCGAAGGGGCTTTCATCTGCCGGAATCCAAACTCGCGCAGTTGGCGGGCGATCAGCCCCAATGAGCGGATTCGGTCGGCCTGGGTGTTGTGACTTCCGTCGCGATTGCGTCGGCAAAGTTGCCGCAGGGTGTAGGTCAAATCGTCCATATACCGTTCACGCTCACAGGTTTTGACTGTGTTGTTGTCCTGTCCTGAAAATAATTGGTAAGTGTTGGTGCCAACTCGCTAGGCGAGATCCCCGAAGGGCAGGGGCATGGTGTTCAGGAAACACCGATTTCTCGACTGAGACTTCCGTCTTGCTTCCTGCTGGAAGATCGGACGGAGATGGAGCGGGATGAGCTGGTTTTTAGTGTTGATGGGTACTCCAAGGAAATGGATGGGATTGGTAAGTGGAAGCAATCGGCATTGCGCAAAAGCTCGTTGCCTAGGACGGTGCAGTAGCGGCACATGACGGAATAAATCCGATAGACAAAGGTGGCTCCGCCCATGGGTATGGGTGGGTCGGTATGCTTCTGGAGCCTTGCATACCTGGCTAACTCCATCCTGCTGGATCAGCGCTTGCAGGAGTCTTGCGCTGTTGGGATGACGACGCTCGAACCTGTCGTCTTAGGTTTTTGCTGGGCCAGTGTATGGGGGGCATCATCATGTATGCCGCACTCTTTAGGGTTCAGGATTTGCCCGTGATGTTGGGGCGTCGGCGAGGCCGTCACTGCGGCTTGCAGTGACGGCCCGGTTCATATGAGTTGCTCGTTATCGGGCAGGGGCAGCCGCTTCGGCAGGTGCATATTTTCATTGCCTGTGGGACTGACGCGGCCTTCGGCCTTGTCGGCTCCCTGTGCAGGGGCGGCATGGTCCCCATGCCACGCCTGCGCAGGGAGCTTGGGAAAAGGCGGAGCACGGAGCTGCCTTGCCGATCAACGCCGTAAATCGCACGAGCAAGTCGACAACGCAGGTTGACCGAGAGCTTTCTGTCGAAGGTCTGGGGCGGATGATAACTAGCAGTCACAACGTGGTAGTCGGAGTCCATAGCGGCCCTTCGAGGACTGTGGCTCACGGCCAGAGGCTGCCTTCGCGACAGGCAGAAATCTGCCAGAAGCAGGCGTTCACCAACGCTCTATTTTAAGGTTTGGAGACGCCCGCAAAGCAGGGGGCGGCTCAATGGCAAGTATCAGACCGAGGCAGAAGCTCTTGAACCGGCGCCCCACTAGGCACGCCGAACCAAGATCAATCAGAATGGGATATCCGGGTCAGAACCATCCGTCCCTACCGAGAATGGCTTGGGGGGCTGCGCGACAACAGGCATCACCGCAGATGCAGGAGTGCTCAATGGCTCGACGGCATCGTCATTACCAGGCGCGCCAGCAACAATGATAAATGCGTCTGCTCCGACTGGAGCATTGCCGATAGAGCCTATCAAATCTTCATCTTCCGGCTCATTCTCAACTGGATCTAAATCGACAAAGTTTCGGCCCATCATCATTTTATAATGAGGCATATGATCCATAACCTTGAAGACTTTAAAGAAAATCCTCATGTAGTTATGCGCCATGCCATCGCTTATTGCCACATAAAGCTCATCTGGCGAATAGTGAGACCCATCGTTTACCCAGCTGATCAAAGATTGGCACTGAACTTTTTCCTGTCCTTCAAACTTCCCAATGATGAAGCTGGTATCTATGTTTCCCAAGATTTTGAAGTAGTTCTCCAAGATTCTGCGCATGGTGTTTTGAATGGTGAGCGCAGGCAATGGATTTTTTGTCAACTCTGCCCACAAAAGCTGATAGGAAGTTTTAATTGGATTTGTCTCAAACCCTTCAATTTTCGTAAAATAATCGGGCTTGCGTACTATCCAAAAAGTCTCATCCTTAATAGGATCATCACCGGTCCTCTGAGGGTTAAAGGTTACTTCTTTATGAAAGTGTACATTATGGGTCAGGACAAAAACCTGCTTTATGTTATTCGCCTTCTGACGAACGTCGTGAAAAAGTTTTTTTATCAAACTACTCACAATGAACAGTACGTCGCTATCCAAGCTTGAAACCGGGTCATCAATGACGACAATTCGATTGGTACTGATACCGGAGGTCGTGATGCTCCCCCTGAGCAAGTGGTAGAAGTACAGGAAGGTAACAAAGGTCTTTTCACCTTCACTGAGCGTTGCCTTAGCATCAGCTCCATCGCTTCTGATCAGGCGATACGAATTGTCGGTACACGCAGTGTCCAAGGAGAAACTGCGAAACCCGAAGTCTTTAAGGATTTTGTTGATCGCAATTACAGTAGGCTTCACACTTGTCAACGAAGTTTCGATCTTTGCAATTTCTGCGTCAGCCATGGATATATCTAACGTTGCCTTATCCAAGCTTGCGCTAATGCCAGTAATTGCTTTACTGATACGATCTACATCTTTGGTGTAATCAGCAAGAGTATCTTTAAGCTCTACATCAAGAAGATACCGCCACACCGCCCCTGTTAATTTTTTCTGCTCAACGGAGAAGCCCGAAACAAGGCGATTGTGCTCAGAGATCTTGAGGTTGGCTGAATTGATCAACTCAGATATCTTCTGCGGAATTTCAGCAAGACCTTCCAGCGCCACATCGATACTGGGGCTAGCCACTTTTTTATCAATGCGCTGCCTGTTCACCAATATAATTGCATTCACGGCCTGCAATTCAGCTTCAAGTTTTTCTTTATCTAAATGAGTACAGTCCGTGGCCAGGAGTGCCTGAGCCTGGGCTAAAAGGCCATTTGCTGCCAACTGATAAGTATCGCGAAATTGCGATAGAGCTCTAGTGTCAGCCTCGAATGTTTCATCGAAGTAATCTTCAAGGCTTTTCTCGAAATCATGCGGCAATTTCTGTTGGCAGAAAGGACAGTCATCATCGGTATGACCCAAGTACTTCATACCTTGCCTAATCCAGTCACTGTTCCCCAGGTGCTGGATCATTGCAGACACATTGACATCCTCTTTACCGACCACTTTCTTGCTGAGCACAGGATTTTGCTCAAACGCGACCAAGCGAGACAGATCAAGACCAGGAATAGCGTTCATGGGGGACGGTGCGTCATCATAAAGAACGTCTGCGCGTTTGCGCAGGTCTTCGATAGCAACCAGCTGCGAGATATTATCTTTGCTCTCCTGCAAGACCCTGTTTTTAAAGGCCTCCTTGTTATTTCTCAGGCCTGTAAAAGCTATTTGAAACTCATTGTCGTGCTTCTGTTTTTGCTCCCAACACCGTGTTACTAGCTTTGCTTCCAAGGCTTTTTTTTCGCCGAACTTCCCGCTCTCGCCATCGGGGCCTTTCAAATTTTCTTGCGCTCTGGTTTTGACCTGTTCGTAACCGCGTCTTTCCCTCTGAAGCTCCTCTAAACGATCAAGCTGAGCCTTCTCGGTTTGTCCCAGCGTGAACTCACCCTTGAACTGCTTCGAATCAGTGAAATTGGCAGCGATGAAGTCGTTGTTGTAGACCATGGCTGGGATCGGATTGCCCTTTGCCCAGGTGACCCTGGAGGCAGCTGATAGTGCTGGGTTTTCTATCAGCCTGCTGATCGTTGTCTTGCCTGCTCCGTTTGCACCATAGAAGTAATTCACAGCCTTCAGGTTTTGAATCGTTTCAGGGGTTACGGAGCTGTAGGTCGCTATGCCGGAGAGGGTGATCGATTCAATCATGTCTCGCCTCGTGGGAGGGGAAATTAGGGAACAAGCCAAGGGGGCCTAGGTATGACGCACGTCACCCCGGTATCCAGAGTAGGAAATGGCATTTTGATATCTCAGCATAGACCACTACGCCAGCTTGTGAAGCCGGTAGCGCTCGAGGATTACCATCGCGAGCCCGGAGTAGTGATCTACCCTCGTTTGTTCGTCGCTCAGGGAGTGGTTAAGCACGCCCTACGACCTCGACTACAGCTAGCCACCGTGCGTCTTCTGAAGCTGCGCATCATCGGAAAGGGAACAGATTTATTTTTCTATCGCTGTCCGCTTCTGGCCCAGAGTGTGTAAAAAACGCTTGAGGGTAAGTCGGCGCGTAGCGCCGACGGATGTTAGCTGCGTAACTGCTCGCGGTAAGCCCCACGGACCTTCATTTATGCTTATGGAGGCTTCAGCGAGGTTTCAAGCATGCCAGGTAGGCAACGAAGCCTACCCTTTCAGGCCGACAACACCTTCATTAAGCTGTTGGTGTCGAGGATTTTCATAACCCACTTCATGTCGTAGGCGAATACGTTCAAGCTAATTTCTGCACTGACGCCTTCCAGCCTTCGCGTCAAAAAATGCGTAGCGCCCATCCATTGTTTGAGAGTCCTGAAGGGATGCTCGACCGTACGTTTGCGGATTCGCATTATGTCCGGTGCTTTGCTCAGCATAAGCTGCATCGCCTCTAAACTGACTCATTCTCCCAGCGTCGGATTCGTTTTTCCGTACTCGGTGTGCACTGCAATTTCAACGCGCAGCCTTGGCATTTCGAACTCCAGTAGCAATGAAATTTCATGCCTTTCTCGACGCTGGAGAAACGCCACATCAGCGTTTCTTCAGCTGGACATGCATACTGATTTTTCGCGGCGTCATAGATAAAGGCGTCGTTATTACAACTCCCCAAGGTTGCTTCTATCAAATGGCAAACAGCATTATCGGGTAGGTGCTGGCTCAAGCACCGTAAGAGGATTCTACAATGCAGATTGGTGGCAGCTACGAGTCTGCTATCACTCAGTGGTGGTCGGAATCGTGACAATAATCAGAGGCACTGTGTGATAATGGCTCAATAGTGGCTCTTCGAGTGCCTGTGATGGGATCAGAATGGACTGAGCCTGCGTAATTGGATGGCAGCAGCGACTAGAAGCACGTCATCACTAGCCACAGTTTCAGTGTCGTTGCCAGCGCTGCGGTGCATAGCCGCTTCACATGTCATGGAGACTTCGGAAATGTATTGGTTGGGGCCTTTCGAGTACGAATCAAAAAAAGCGCTTTTGGATGTGTTGAAAAGCTATTTGCAGTCTGCTCCCGCAGGCGTGATTACCAACAGGCACGCTATCAAAAAATTGCATTTGCTCATCGCATTACATCCTGATGCGGAGCGAAAAATTGGAGTGGGGGTCGACCATTTCAAGATCAGGAGAAATGCGCTAGGTGCCGGCAATGGGTTTTGGTTGGTCCGCAGTGATGGGAGCGAAGATAGCTTCTCTTATGAGCGATGCATCACTGGCGTCCCTCAATCGCCGCATGGCAAGGTCTGTGAAGCACTGAGGTTTGTGGTGCGTCCACAGATGCAGGCTTTTCGTGATGCTTTAGGTCTGCCAATCAAATGCTCAGTGACTGGTGCGGACATCATCCACCGTAAGGATCTGCATATCGACCATAAGGAGCCCTTCTGTAATTTGCTTGAGCGATTTTGCCAAGACCAAAAAGTGGACCTGCTTAACCTTGAGACCATCGGAAATGGGGAGACATTGGAGCTGGTTGATAAAGAGATTTCCAGCGCCTTTGAGGAGTTTCACCGGCATCATGCTGAGCTGCAGCCGCTGTTGAAAGACGTGAATCTCGCGAAGGGGGGGCGCTTGGTTTTTCGAAAGGCTTTGGTCACCTAAACAGATACCTACTCCCTGACCTAAGGAACAGCTGATAGACCGCTCCGTGTCTGGCGGCCCTCAGTTGCGCTGCATCTCAATAATATGACGTCCAGTCGGTAATGATAAGAAATGGAAGACAATCAAAGAGACGCCCAGTGGCTGGGTGAAGAGGATGCTTTACTGGGGCCTGCAATACGAGCGGCGCTCGGCATCCTGCTAGAGCGGGGTGACTGGACTTGGTGGCATGAGCCATCGGATATGTTGACGGCGCTCAGTCGAGCCGTGCCACGTCACATGCCTGCAAAATGGGGGGGAGATTCCAGTGTAATAGACGCCGATCAGTGGTTAGACACTGGCCGAGCATTACGACTTGGTCTAGCTTTTAGTGAGCTTTTTGGGGAACGCCCACCGAAGATCAAGATAGTGAGATCGGTTTGGGATTGGCCGGATAGCGAGCAGACAATGGGCTCAATCCTTCATGAACTATCAGTCTTGGTCGGGGCAGGCCGAGTGTTTCCAGAATGGGAAATAGATCTCAGACCACGCTTTCCTTTTGTACCAAGGGCCGAGGAAGGCTTGGCCCTAGTAACTAGCCCACGTCTACAGCCAAGTTGGGTTACTCGTGATCTGCAGCGATACGTCGAGTGGAGTAACGACTCCAGAGTCGCCGATATTGCGGTCTCGGATTCTGTTGATTCACTTCTGTATACCAGGGCACGCTTGGTCATTCTGTATGGACACAGTTTTGATACCGCATTGGCCCGAGTCAGTCGTCTGCGAAGTGATCTAAGCGCTCAGTGCGCGATACACGTAAAGTCAAACGAAAACGGTGTCGCGGAATGGCTACGACTTCTTTTCTACTCGTCTACGGAACTCGGTATGGATTTCGCGGATGCAATCGAACATGCAGAGTCCAAGTCGGGCTTACGCACAACAGTTCTTGCGTCCACACAGTCTTACTTTTTAAGTCGAGACTCTTTTAATCGTGAGCGGACTGTAAAAGGTCGAGACAGTGGCGATTACGAGTATCAAGGTATTCGAGGCAGAAGCATTGCTTATCGGATAGTAGATATTGACCCTGGCGAAAAGTTGAGCGAAATTATCAATGCGCCACCTCCACCAATTGAAAGGGTATTGGACGCAACGACGTTGCAGGATGGCATTGAAATTAAGCAGTGGCCCAAGGTTGGGCTCGTTGATATAGATATAAATATTCGCGTAAAGACGCCATTACGAAATGGATACAATCGCCCGTCATTCCCAGATGAACGAGTTGAGTGGCGTGGTGAGAGCAAGACCCTCCAAGTTCACATGTTTGAACTGGGGCGTCAGCCAGTCAGTCAATCAATGAGTCTGTCGAGAACGGGTGACTCGACCATTGCTTCTTTCAGGCGAGAGGCTGGCCATACGGCGGTCGATCTGCGCTTCCTAGTAAGCGATGGTGCACAGATTCTTCAAACGGCTCGCCTACAGACCGCTTCAGGTCAGTCAATCAACTTTTTCATCGAAAACATCGTCACACCGGTACACCGTGAGAAAAAGAACTTTGGCGTCGCTCTATTGGTGAATGAAAGCCTAGGGAACCGTCCAAGTGTGACTTTTCTTACCGGTGATGGCGAGGCCATCTTCTCCCCCCTTTCGGACCACCAGATTGAGCTGGCACGTGGCAGCCTACTTCAGGTGCTAGAGCAAGCGGTCGCCAATCCCAAAGCGCCGTTAGAAAGTTTAATGATGAAACTGGCCAACCGAGGCTCACTACTTCAGAAAGAATTGCAATCAGTTGTCCCCAATTGGCCTGGAAGCCAAGGACGGGTGCAGCTTGTGACACAAAGTGATGCCTTTTTTCCGATTGAATATCTGTACGACGGACAGTTACCAGAATCACCTCGGGCGAGTCTTTGTGCTGAGCGAGCAGGGTGTTTGCGCAAGGGGAGTGCGATCGAAAATTGCAGCATCCGAGAAGCTAGGGAGCAGCTTTGTCCAATGGGTTTTTTAGGCGTTTCTGGAGTTATTGAACGGCATTCTTGGAAGCCTGGAAAGGGCGCGGCGCTGTGGGAGCTCGTAGAAGGAGATAGGCCTAAGCGTCACCGAATAGGTGACTTGTCGACGGTTGCGTTTGCTGCCAGCAACAGGGCTGACGAATTCGCGGATGCAGATGTTTTACCGCATCCCGTCGTACGCATCGCAAACATTGAAACGTCACTTGATGTGAAAAATATTCCCGATTGGAAGGATTGGAAACTTCGACTCCAACAGGACTCCCCATCGTTGCTGTTGCTGTTGGTCCACCTAGATGGCGAAGTGGTCTACGTGGGCGACGATTGTGGTCTCAACCTAGGCTCTATTGGTACTCAGCATGTGGGGGGAGCATCTGTGGTTATCGCTATAGGTTGCACTTCAGGTCTTTCAGATATTCCTGGTGGAAGTCTGCCCGCCATTTTTCAGAGAAATGGTGCTCGGGTGGTCGTCGCGGCAATGACTAACGTGCTTGGTCGTCACGCTAATCGTGTTGGTACTGAACTGGCCGTGCGTTTGAAAAAGGCCGCGGTAGCTCGGGGGTCGACCACAGTTGGGGAAATCATCAGCGCGATACGCCGTGAGTTACTGGCCGATGGTTTGGCTTTAGGCTTGGCTGTGGTTGCGTTCGGAGACGCTGACATTGTGCTTGGAAAAGACACCAAGGGAATCGGTTATGTTTCGTATTAGAGCTATTCAAGTTGAGCACGGTGATTCGTTACTGATCAGTTATGGCGATGATAAGCGGCCACGCCATCTGCTGGTGGACGGTGGTCCTTCTGAATCATCAGAAACCTTGCTATCCGTACTTAACGATATTCGTGGAAACGAGCGACTGAAGCTTGAAGTGCTGGTTGTTACTCATTACGACCTCGATCACATTCAAGGGGTGATTAAGCTTCTAAAAAAATTGCCTGATTGGCTTGATATTCAGGAGATATGGTTTAACGGATATCACCATCTAAAACCTTCGGACATTCTGGGCTCGAGCGAGGGAGATGCATTGTCTGGGCTGATTCGTGCTCGCGAGCTTTCATGGAACGCTAGTTTTCGGAAGGATAAAAATGGTAAGGAGGGAGGGCGCATAATCCAGTCCAAACAGCCGATCACTTTGCCGGGAGGGCTCGAGGTAAGAGTCTTGTCACCAGATGAGGAGGGGATGGCCGCTCTCGCGGAAGATTGGCGCGACCCTACATCACCACCGCCGGACGTAGAATCTGCCCCCGACGATCTCATGGGGCGCTCGGAGACCTGGCCACCGAAAAAGTATGCCGAATATGGGGGAAGTGCGTTCGTATCTGATAGATCGGTGCCAAACAAAAGTAGTATTGCGTTGCTTCTCACATTCGACAATAAGCGAGTGCTTCTCGGCGCAGATGCATACAGTGATGTTGTCGAGGAAGGGTTCAAAATGCAATTTGAGCGCGGAGTGCCAATTGATTTACTGAAGGTCTCGCACCATGGCAGCAAAGGAAATACGAGCAAGGCTCTCTTAGATCTACTCGAGTGTAGAAGATTTTTGATCAGTACCAGTGGAAAAAACCATAAGCACCCGGATCATGCTCTGATTGCTCGATTGGTTGCGCGATATGACACCCCGAAAATTATTTTCAATTATTCGGCAGACTGGCCGGGTAATTGGCAGAGAAGTCCCGCTAACTGGCCTCCTTACGATACGCAGTATCCGAATGATGGAGAGGCGTTCGTTGATGTTTTGCTCTAGCCCTAGTGCAGAAACGGCAGGGAGAGCTACTCGAGCTGGTTTCGGCTGCTAATGACGATCAATCTTTACCCCTCGGTACCTTGTAAGAATACCTTGAAATGGAAATCAAAAAGTTGGATAAATCGTTGAGTCGGCCAAGCAGGCAATTTCTGCAAGACGGCGTCTCGCACAATTTGTAGAGAGCAGTACCCCCCTCTGCGATCCCAAAAGATTCAGTTAAGAACTTGGAAACACTAGCAGGAGCACATGAGTCTGACCTACTGTAAATGATCCATGATGGTTTGCGCCCGAGCTTCCGTGATGTTGTGAAAAATCAGTCATGAAGAGCCTTGACGAATTATGAAAGATAGCATTTCAAACTGATCGATTGACCGCTTACGGCGCTCATCTGTGAACGGCGGCTCATGACCGATAGGTGCCCTTGGACAAAGGTCTTTAAGGCCTGTGCAATCAAGTGACTTGCGCACAAGAAAAAACCACCTGTCCTAGAACAGGTGGCTCTTGGTACCAACGAAAAAAGATGGTCTCGTTAACGAGTAAACGCGACCGCGGCGAAGAGAATCGCTACCACAAGGGAGAGCATCACCCCGATATTCATAACGAGGCTCACCTCAAACCGGGATAGCTCTGCCCGAAATTGCGCTATGTTGGGATCGGATTTACCTGCTGAAGATAAATCCACATCAGAGTCCATGGCTTGGATAACTGCTTCGATTTTCTGCTCGGGCACGTTGATCGCCTTCAGGGCTTTGTACATTGCCAGTCGATTTTTCATTAAGGCCTCCAAAAACAAAGAAAGGCCTACCCCAAGACGGGGGAGGCCCGTCGTGGGTGGGATGTGAATAGCTGCTTCCATCGACACTCAAGTCGACTGTCCGCGCTGCCGAAGCGATGCGGTCATTGGGAGGATCCTGCGGAGAACCGCAGCGCCGTCTTGATGATCCTGACGGCTGGTATGCACTCGTGAAAGTGCTCCCACGGACATTTTCTGTCAATTCACAAACCGGCTACCGAGTGTTCCCTAATGTTGGGTAATAGCGCCGGACATTTATGGATTTACAGGTGTTGATACGCGTCCCTAGACAGGGCACGCCTGCCACCCTTTGCCTTTCATCACCTGTGCGGCCAAGTCTCCAGCGCCTCTAGGACCGGCCAGGATTTCTCGCATCTTGGCAATGTGTGGCTGGCCAATTTCGCGCCATGCCGAGCGCGCTGGTGGCTTCTTGCGCACTTCTGTGCAAGTGCGGGGTGCGGGCTGGATTGCAATTGGCTTGCCCGCTGCGTGCTGTTTTTTGCGGCCGGCCCACAAGCGAAACTCGCCGGCCGACACACGCTTCACCAAGGCGAAGAAATAGGCGACGACATTACGTACCGTGCCGCTTTGACTGCGTGCCTGTAGTTCGTCCAGCACGTCCTGGCGATGGTGTGACGGCAACCGTTTCAAAGCCATCAGCGCGTCTCTTTGCTGATCTGCTTTGGCGTTGGCCAGGCATGGCGGCAATGCCAGAGGTGCTGATAGTGAATCGCTTTCCTCACGCGTATGCGCGCGGTACGTACGTTCTTTTTTGTATAAATACGGCTTATACGTACGGTCTTGCTCTTGAGGTATCTGGCGGGTCTCTTTGGTCTGCTGTGTAACGGTCGATCTGTTTGCCGAAGTACTAGGTGTGGATGTTCGATTGACCCTGGGACGCTTTCGCGATGGCGCGGAGGGCGGTGGGTCATCGTCTTTGTTATGTTGATCCCGGATGGCAATGGGGAGACGTTCAGGCTGCTCCTCAGAGGTCGCCAGAATGTGCTCGGCAAGATGCTTGATCTGTTTGTTCTCATGGCCGATGCAGGTAGCCATTAGCTCCGCCAGGCTGTCGTCGAGAGCAAAAGCTTCATGGAAGCTTAGAGCGCGCTCATTGACCCGGTACAACACGCTTTGAACATTGCCCGTTAGGAGATCGCAGTGCTGTCTCACGAAGCTGATCCATCCTGTAAGCCGCAGCACGGCTAAGGCGCGCCAAGCCGTTGCGGCGCCCGCTCGTTGCCCACAGGGAGTACAGGTGAGGTAACGGCGCAGTTGCCCCATGTTCACTAGCGGACTGAGGCCATCAGCGGTGCGAAGCATGTGCAGGACCTGCCAGCCATTGCGCTCCAACGGGGTAAGACGCCGATCGAGCATGAGCGCCGTCAAGGTAGCGCTCAGAGGATCTTGGTCTTGTGAGTTCTGATGAGTGCGTACGTCTGCCATGAGATGACTCCGAGGTATGGGCCACGACGGCCCGTTCCTCTGCATCTCATCGCGGATCAACCTGCGTGTAAGCCGACAATGCGATTTGCATCACCACCGTGTTTGCCTGGAGGCTGGTACTTCGATTGTAAAAAAGCTGTTCCGTACCAACCGATGGCAGTCATTCATCAGCGTATGGCAACTACTTTCCGATCACTGATTTTGATGGTCGCTGAAACCGAGAGATTGCCGGTAGCTGCTCCCTGGATGTGCTCGCTCCACCACTTCATCATCGGCCGTCTGCGCTCAATGTAGTCCGCTCGGTTATAGGCGCTACGTACCTCGTCCTTATCGACGTGGGCAAGTGCAACCTCAATCAGCTCAGCGTCCCAACCCTTTTCATTGAGGATAGTGCTCGCCATCGAGCGCATTCCATGACTGACCAAGCGCCCTTCGAAGCCCATCCGTTTTAACGCCATGTTCGCGGTCTGGCTGTTGCAATGGGTGCGTGGATTACGGTCCGAGGGAAACACGTACTCCCTGTGTCCGCTGTAGGGCTTGATGGCTTCTAGCAACGCCAAGGCTTGCTCCGTGAGCGGGATGATGTGTGTGCGACGTTTCTTCATTCGCTCCGCAGGGATCGTCCAGATCTTCTTCTCGAAGTTGATGTCAGCCCACCGAGTGGTCGCAGCTTCTGCTGGCCGAGTCATCGTGTGGAGCTGCCACTCGATGAGGCAGCGGGTGGTTCTTTTGATGCTGGCGTTGGCAATCGCCACCATGAGTTCGTTGAGCTCATCCGGGGGCAATGCCGCCATGTTTTTCTTCTTCGGTTTTTTGAAGACCGAACGAATGCCGCTCAGGGGATTGGCATGGATGAGTCCGTAATTCACGCCGTAGGTCATGATTTCGTTGAGGCGTTGGGTCAGGCGCTTGACCGTTTCCAGGCTGCCTTTGGTCTCAAGTGGTCTGAGCAGCTTGATGACGTGAGGGGCGCTGATTTCTGAAATGGGAGTCGCGCTTAAGTCTGGGAAGACGTGAAGCGTGAGCGAGCGCCAGATATCTTCGGCGTAGGCAGTAGTCACTGAGTCTTTCTTCAGCTCGAACCACGCTGTCGCCACGTTTTGAAAGGTGTGCTCTGTCGCAGCTTTTTTCGCTTGGCGATCCGCATCGCGCTGTTCTTTAGGGTCCAGTCCCTGGGCAACCAGTTCCCTAGCCTCGACAGTGCGTTTTCGCGCATGGGCCAGGCTGAGCTCAGGAAATGTACCCAGTCCCATGTTGATCCGTTTTTTCGTCACGGGATGGACGTAGTTGAAATTCCATAGTCTTGAACCATTGGTACGGACTCGCAGCTGGAGGCCGTTGCCGTCGGTCAGTATGTAGTCCTTGGGTTGGGGTTTGGCGGCTCTGATTTTTACGTCTGAAAGGCGTGTGGCTTGGGCTCCCATGGGTACTCCAACGCTGTTTGTGTATTCCAAAATTTACCAGCCGAAGGCTTGGAATACGTCTTGGAATACATTTCAAAATGGATCTGCGTGAAGTGCTATGGAGCCCAATGGCGCTGAAACCCCCGTATTTACTGGGTTTCAGGCACAAAAAAAGACGTCCGTGGACGTCTTTAGATGATGAAATGGTGGAGCCGGGGGGATTTGAACCCCCGTCCGCCAGTACTCCGCTGTCGGTACTACATGCGTAGCCGTGTCTATTAAGTTAACCCTCAGCGACCCGACGGGCAGGGTGCTTTGGGCGAGTTGTGTAAGTTTTAGCCGCTTCGTCCACAACGTACTGCACGGCGATTCTGTTCTATATGACAATCACTTTGGGTTTACAGACATCCCCTAATGATTGCTGGACCCGAAGGTACCAGAAGCTCAGGATCTAAGGCTGCTTACGCAGCGATAGCGAATTCCTGGCCGTAGTTTTCGTCATTGGCAACTATAGAAGTTGCAACAGTGGATTTACGAGTTCTGTTACCAACTCGGCATGCACCTAGAGTTTCGCAACCGGCGTCGAATCCTAAACGGCCCCGAACCTGTCGCTTCGTGAATCGCTTAAGCGACAGGCATTTGCAGTGTACGCCAATCCGCGGCTGAGGCCAACCCGGAGGTTGGCCTTCGGCGCTTACGAATTCTTACCGTCCTTGTTCGCCTTCTGAATTTCCTGGATGGTTTGAGTGGTTTCGGCGATGCATTTCTCGGTGCCTTCCTTGGTGTTCAGCGCTTGATGGGCTTTGGCTTGCTGAACGCTGGCCTCGACGCGTGCTTGGAGGTCCGGCGCCTGTATTTGGTTCTTGGCATTGGCGATGGTTTGCAGGTTGGTCTCGCAGAGACTGTCCGTGCCACCAGCGGCAAACGATGACGACGCCAGCATGGAGGCAGTGACGAACAGACCTAGCAGTACAGAGCGTTTCATGTGTCTCTCCTTGAACTGAGGCACAGCAGCGCTGGCCGTCAGTACGGCTACCAATTGAGGGAAGGTCCCGCGTTTGCGGGACTTGATCAGTGGACTGCGCCGGTTCGCCAGGGTTCTATTTTTCTTCAGCTGGCCCTGGCCCGGGTCACCCGATCCACCAGATAGACCAACCCGTGGTAGTCGATTTCGCCATGGTGCGTAAGACCGATCTCGCAGGTGCGGCTGGTGGAAATCCCTTCGCTGCATGTCTGGACCGCGTCCTTCAGCGTGCGTAATGCATGCGCGTTCAGCTCCGGTGTGGTGAAGCCTTTGTCGCCGGCAAAGCCGCAGCAATGAATGCCTTCGGGAATGACCACGTGCTTGCTGCATTTGCGCGCCAGGTCGATCAGCGCCTGGCTTTCGCCCAGATGTTGGGTGCTGCAGGTGACATGGACGGCGATGGGCGCTTCCTGTGGGGTGAAGTCCAGACGCTCCATCAGATGCGTGCGGATGAATCGCACCGGGTCGTACAGATCTAAACGCACATCGCCAAGGTCCTGGACCAGCCGCAACGTGCACGGGCTGGTGTCGCAGTAGATCGGGTCGAGTCCGCCGCGACTGGCGTGCAGTAGCGCGCCGATCAGCTCCTGGCGCTTGTGTTCGGCCTGTTCGGCGTAGCCCTTGGAGGCGAACGGCTGGCCGCAGCAGAGGCTGTCCACGTTGTCTGGAATGATGACTTGATAACCGGCTTTTTCCAGCAGGCCGCGAGTCTTGTCGTACAGCGACATCTGCTCTTTATCCTGCGCCGCCGGGCCCATGACTCGGGAGACGCAGGCGGCCAGGTAGACCACTCTCGGGCGTTCGTCCGATACGCTCGGGCTGAAGCGGATGGCGCTTTCCGGTTGCGGCATGGCGTTGGTCCACTGTGGAACCTTGCCCTTGGACAGTCGTGTCAACGATGCCGAGAGTTTCGCCAGGCGGGGGGCTCCCAGCAGCATGCGTGCGCCGTTGGCAACGTGCAGGGTGAAGCGCGCGCCTTGGAGGGCGGTGGCGAAATTTCCTTCAACCCAATTGGCGATTTTCGCGTTCTTTGCTTCACGGCTGCGGAGTTTTTTCACCAGCTCGCCGGTATTGATGCCTACGGGACAGCGCTGCGCGCACAGGCCGGTGGCGGCGCAGGTGTCGATGCCTTGGTACTGGTAGGCCGCTTCAAGTTCCGATGTGTCAATGCCCGCACGTTTCTTCGCCTGGATGTCGCGCCAGATCACGATGCGTTGGCGCGGGCTCAAGGTCAGGTCTTTGGACGGGCACACCGGCTCGCAGAATCCGCATTCGATGCACTTGTCGACGATCTCATCGGCGGCCGGCAGCGGCTTGAGGTGCTTGAGGTGAATCTGCGGATCTTCGCTGAGCACCACGTCCGGGTTGAGGATGCCGTTGGGGTCGAGCAGGCGCTTGAGTTGCCACATCAGTTGGTAGGCATCGCTGCCCCATTCCAGCTCGACGAACGGCGCCATGTTGCGGCCGGTGCCGTGCTCGGCTTTCAGCGAGCCGCCGAACTCCACCGCCACTAACTGCGCCACGTCATCCATGAACGCCTGGTAGCGTGCGACTTCTTCCGGGTTGTTGAAGCCTTGGGTGAAGACGAAGTGCAGATTGCCTTCCAGTGCATGTCCGAAAAGGATCGCTTCGTCGTAGTGGTGTTTATCGAACAGCTCGATCAGGCGATTCACGCCAATGGCCAACTGCTCTACCGGGAAGGTCACGTCTTCGATGATCACCGTGGTCCCGGTTTTGCGCACCGCCCCAACCGCTGGGAAGGTGTCTTTGCGGATCGCCCAGAGCCGGGCGTTTTCCCGTGGGTCTTCGGTGAAGTCGACCTGCTTTTCCACCGGGAAACCGGCCAGTGAGGCCATGATCCGGGCGAGTTGTTCCTGTAGGAGCGATGAAGAGGCCGCGCGGGATTCGATCAGCAGGGCGCAGGCATGGGGCGAAAGATGTTGTACGAAATCCGGCATGCCCGGTTTGTCCTGCACCGAACGCAGGCTGCGCCGGTCCAGCAATTCCACCGCCGATACGGGCTGGCTTTTCAGCACGGTCACCGCGTTGCAACAGGTTTCCACATCCGGGAATACGATCAGCGCCGACGCCTTGTTCGGGTGGTCGATGACGGTGTTGTAGGTCACCGCACTGATAAAGCCGAGGGTGCCTTCGGAGCCCACCAGCAGATGGCTCAAGATATCCACAGGGTCGTCGAAATCTACCAGGGCATTAAGAGACAGGCCGGTGGTATTTTTCAGACGATATTTGTGGCGGATTCGGGCCGCCAGTTCGCTGTTGGCGCGGGTCTCGCGACCGAGTGTCGCCAGGCGCTCCAGCAGGTCGCTGTGGCTGGCGCGAAAGGCTGCCACGCTGGCGGCGTCTTCGGTATCGAGGCGGGTGCCGTCGGCCAGCACCAGACGGATGCCGGCCAGGGTGTGATAGGTGTTCTGCGCGGTGCCGCAACACATGCCGCTGGCGTTGTTGGCGACGATACCGCCGACTTTGCAGGCGTTGATCGAGGCCGGGTCCGGGCCGATCTTGCGTCCGAACGGGGCCAGCCAGGCGTTGGCCTGGGCGCCGATCACGCCGGGTTGCAAGCGGATCTGCGTGCCTTGTTCGCGGATCTGCCGGCCATTCCAGTTATCCCCCAGCACGATCAGCACCGAGTCGCTGATGGCTTGCCCGGACAGGCTGGTGCCCGCTGCACGGAACGTGACAGGTACTTGGTCGCGCTGGGCGAGTTGCAGCAGCGCCACCACTTCGTCTTCGCTCTCGACCCGCACCACCAGTTTCGGAATCAGCCGATAGAAACTGGCGTCGGTACCGAAGGCCAGGGTCGATAGGGGATCGTCGAAAAGGCGCTTTTGTGGGATCAGTTGGCGTACATCGCGTAGGAAAGAGGCGGGGAGGGTCATTGGTCCTCCAGGATCAGTACCACCAAGTCTTTCGGACCATGGGCACCGTAGGCCAGGACCTGTTCGATGTCGGCGGTTTTCGATGGGCCCGACACCAGCAGGGCGTTGGTCGGCATGCCTTGGGCCCATTCGAATTCCTGCTGCACTTCATAGAAGTTGTCGCGGATCTCGCTGGCCTTGAGCAAGGCGAAATGCACCGGCGGGACTAGGCTCATCAGTCGCGGTTCTTCTCGCGTCGGCCAGAGAATCAGGCTACCGGTGGCGGCGATGGCGCCGAGGGTCCCGGTCAGGCTGGCCGGGGTGTCGTTGAACAGCTCGGCTTTCCATTCCTCGACCGGGCGGTCGTAGGCCTTGAGCGCCGGCAGGTCCGGATTATTCGCCCAGAACTGTGTGATTTTTTGCCCGTGGGGCGTGGTCGGGGCGATGAGCAGGCTTGGCAATTGGCGATCGCGTAGCAGCTGCGCCAACAACGCCGGCCAGTTTTCGCCGGAGGTCAGATGGATTTCGGTGTGCACCGCTTCCATCAGCTTGCGCAACTGCGGGATGCGCTCTTCAGGTGCGTAGCGGTAGGTTTGGGTCACCAGCTCGACGTTGTAGTTGTCAGCAACGGGCGTGGTGCCTGTCAGGCTTTTACGCAGCTTGGCGAGGATATTTTCCTTGGCGCTCATCAACGGTCTCCCTGTCGGTCCAGGTGTTCGCGGGCCAGGTCATGCAATGAGCGGGCGGCGGGTTTGGGGGCGCTGTGGTTCTGGGTCCACGGGCCGACGTTACGGGGCGTCAGGGCGCGCAGGCGTGTGGCGAGGAAGCCGAACAGCCGGTACAGCCGCGGTGAGCTGTTGAGCCAGGCCCAGGCGTTCCAGATGAAACGTTCCTTGGGCGAATACTTGCTGCCCTGACCGCGCATCACTGGATAAGGGCTGTCCGGCGCCTTGACGTTTTCTTCCCGCAGCCGTCGCAGCAAGGCCGGGATCGGAATCTTCACCGGGCACACTTCACCGCAGGCGCCGCACAGCGAAGACGCGCTCGGATGGTCCGGCACTTTGGCCAGGCCGACCATGTGTGGCGTGATGATTTTTCCGATAGGCCCCGGGTAAACCTCGCCGTAGGCATGACCGCCGATTCGGGTGTAGACCGGGCAATGGTTCATACAGGCGCCACAGCGGATGCAGTTCAGGGTCTGGCGCAGTTCGCTGTCGGCAAACGCCTGGCTGCGACCGTTGTCCAGCAACACCAGGTGCACTTCCTGGGGGCCGTCCAACTCGTGCGGCTTGCGTGGGCCGGAGATCATGTTGACGTAGGTGGTGATCGGCTGGCCGAGGGCCGAGCGGGTCAGCAGCGAGAGCAACGGCACGACATCGCGCAGGTTCTCCACCACTTTCTCGATGCCGGTCACGGCGATGTGCACGGGTGGCACGGTGGTGGACATCCGCCCGTTGCCTTCGTTTTCCACCAGCAGCAGCGTGCCGGTTTCGGCGACGGCAAAGTTGACGCCAGAGACGCCAATGTCGGCCTCGAAGAATTTCTGCCGCAAGACTTTGCGACCGATCTGAATGAGTTGGTCAACGTCCTTGGTGTACTCCACGCCGAGTTTGTCGTGGAACAAGGACGCGACCTGACCGGCATTCTTGTGGATCGCCGGCATAATGATGTGTGAAGGCTTCTCGTGGTCGAGCTGGACGATGTATTCCCCCATGTCGGATTCGAGACATTCAATGTCCCGAGCCTCGAGGAAATGGTTCATTTCCATCTCTTCGCTGACCATCGATTTGCCCTTGATCACTTGCCGCGCCTCGTGAGCGCGGATGATCGAGAGAACGATGCCATTGGCTTCGTCCACCGTCTCCGCCCAGTGCACGTTCACACCGTTGCGGGTCAGGTTGCTTTCAAGTTGCTCGAGCAGGTCGGGCAGCTTGGATAACGCACGGGCGCGGACAGCATTGCCCAGCCCCCGCAGGTGTTCTCTTTCGTGGGCATCGCTGAAGGACGTTGCCCGCTTGGTCATCAGTGAATCCATCGCGCTGCGAAAGTTGTTTCGCAGTTGCGTGTCGTCCAAAGCCTTGTGGGCTCGGGCGCGAAAATCTTCCTGCACCTCTACAGCCGGAATTAGCGTGGGCGTGCTCATGCGACACCTCCGGTACGCTGCCAGAGGAAGCTCGCCAGATGCTGGCCGCGCAGCGCCTCTTGCTGCTTTTCCAGCGCGCCGTTGATGTTCATCAGGCAGCCGCAGTCGGCACTGATGACCTGATGCGCGCCGGATTCCTTCAGCGCCCGGGTCTTGTCGGCCACCATCGCGCCGGAAATATCCGGCATGCGTACGCTGAATGTCCCACCAAAGCCACAGCATTCGCTTTCATGGCTGTGGTCAACCCGTTCCACGTTGCCCAGCTGCGCCAACAGGGCGCGGCCGTGCAGGTGGGTGTTCATTTCACGCCGTGCCGAGCATGAGGTGTGCAGGGCGACTTTCACCGGTGCGCCACTGTCGTTCAGCTGCACCTTGCAGACAAACAACAGAAACTCGGCCAGTTCGTAAGTCCGGGCCGCCAGGGCCTGGACCTGCTTGAGCGTTTCGGGCTCATCCTTGAACAGGTCGGCATAATGCTCGCGCAGCATGCCGGCGCAGGAACCCGATGGCACGACCACCGGATAGTCTTCGGCGAACAAGGCCAGTTGCGCTCGCGCCACCGTCCGCGCCTGCTCGGTGTACCCCGAGGTGTAGGCCGGCTGGCCGCAGCAACTCTGCCCTTGCGGGTAGTCCACCCGGATCCCTTCACGCTCCAGCAGACGGATCGCATCCATCCCGGCTTCGGGATAGAACAGGTCCACCACGCAGGTGCCAAACAGGTAGACCCGTGGTGGTTTCACGCTAGGGTACTGCCGAGGCTCGGGCAATGGCGGTGCGACTCGGGTCGCGTTCGGCACGGCGTTGTAAAAAAGCTCGCTCATCAGGCGTGTCTCCGGGTGGTCCCGGTTATCCGTCCGCTGAGGCCACTGAATATAGAGAGCAAATCTTTCAGCAGCCTTGCAGACCCGGTAATCGATAGCGGACGCCGATTCGTAGATCGGCGCCGGTTCTTTCGGTGTTTCCTGTAGGACTCAGTGCACCAGCATGCCGGTGAACCAGTAGGCCTGGACCAAGGTGATCAGGCCGACGATCGTTGCAAAGAATAGGCTGTGTTTGAGGGTGAAACGGAACAGATCCGATTCCTTGCCCACCAGCCCGGTCGCCGCACAGGCCACGGCGATCGATTGCGGTGAAATCATCTTCCCAGTCACGCCGCCGCTGGTATTCGCTGCGACGAGCAGGGTGTCATTGACGCCGATCTGGTGCGCGGTGGTGGCTTGCAGCGAGCTGAACAGGGCATTGGAGGACGTATCGGAACCGGTCAGGAACACCCCCAGCCACCCCAGGAACGGCGAGAAGAACGGGAAAGCCGCGCCGGTGCCGGCCAGCACCAGGGCCATGGTCGAGGACATGCCTGAGTAGTTAGTGACGAAGGCGAAGGCCAGCACCATGCCGATGGACAGGATCGGCCAGCGAAGCTCAAAAAGGGTTTCTTTGAAAGTGGTAAGACCAGTCTTGAGGTTGATTTTCAGCACCAGCATCGAGATCAGCGCAGAGAAGAAAATCGCCGTGCCGGTGGCGGAAATCGGATCGAGCTTGAACACGGCCGGGATGGCAGTGGGGTTGACCACGATAGGCGCGACCTTGATTACCATCTGGTCCAGGTGCGGGATGGCGAAGTTGAACACCCAGGCGTACATCGCACCGCCAGCGGCGAACATCGCCTTGAACGGTTTCAGGGTCCAGATCGTTACCAGCACGGTGAGGATCAGGAACGGCGACCAGGCCTTGAAAATTTCCCCCAGGCTGTAGGGCGAAGTCACGGTACTGCGCGGTTGCCCGAAACCGCCGACGCTGGCGGTCACTGTAGCGCCGGAAGTGGCGCCGGCAATCTGAGCGCCGGCGTTGCGCTTGGGCTGCCAGACTTTCAGGAACAGGGTCAGGGAAATCAGGCTGGCCAGGGCCGAGGTGATGTCCGGCAGTTCCGGGCCGATGAAATTGGAGGTGAAGTATTGGGTGATGGCGAAGCTCAAGCCCGCCACCAACGCTGCCGGCCAGGTTTCCCGCACGCCGCGCAGGCCGTCCATCATGAACACCAGCCAGAACGGCACGAACAGCGACAGCAATGGCAACTGGCGACCGGTCATGGCGCCGATCTTGAAGGCGTCGATCCCGGTAACCTGGCCGGCCACGATGATCGGAATGCCCAGTGCGCCGAACGCCACGGGCGCAGTGTTGGCGATCAGGCACAAGCCTGCGGCATACAGCGGATTGAAGCCCAGGCCAACCAGCAGAGCGGCGGTAATCGCCACCGGCGCACCGAAGCCGGCGGCCCCCTCCAGGAAGGCGCCGAAGCAAAAGCCGATCAACAACACTTGCAGACGCTGGTCATCGGTAATCGACAGCACCGAGCTGCGAATCACCTCGAACTGGCCGCTCTTGACCGTCAGCTTATAGAGAAAAACCGCGGCGACGATGATCCAGGCGATAGGCCACAGGCCATAGGCGAAGCCATAGCCGGCGGCGGCGAAGGCCATGTCGGCGGGCATGTTGAAGCCGAAGATTGCCACGGCGATCGCCAGGGCCAGCGTGATGCTGCCGGCCACATGGCCTTTGAGGCGAAACACCGCCAGGGCCAGGAAGAAAAACACGATGGGAATAACGGCCACGAGAGCGGACAAGCCAAGACTGCCGAGCGGGCTGTAGAGCTGTTGCCAGGTTTGCATAGTGGGTGGGCCCCTAATTGTTGTTGGTCAGGCACTGGTCAGCGTATTTGGTTAATTGGTAAGACCAATTTACAAGCGCTGTCGGCTAGGGTAAAAGCCTTGGTTGTGATGTGTCAATTTGCCGCTCGCAAAACTTTCGTCGAATAAGCGGTGCAGATGGCCTCTGATCCGTTTGTAGATCCCGCTTTTGATGCGTGTGGACAAGGCCTGGATAGGCCAAAATAGAGAGCCCGGCGAGCCGTCGGGATCGTGGAGAATCGAGTTATGGGGTTTGATCAGATTCGTCAGCGCCGTCTGTCTGACGATATTGTCGAGCGGCTTGAAGGAATGATCCTTGAGGGCACGCTGAAGTCTGGTGAGCGGCTTCCGGCCGAGCGGACCCTGGCCGAACAGTTCGGCGTGTCACGCCCTTCGTTGCGCGAGGCGATCCAGAAACTGACGGCCAAGGGGTTGTTGGTCAGTCGCCAGGGCGGCGGCAATTACGTTGTGGAGTCACTGGGATCGACGTTCAGCGATCCTTTGTTGCAACTGTTGGAAAGCAACCCCGAGGCGCAGCGAGATTTGCTGGAGTTTCGCCACACGCTGGAGGCTTCCTGCGCTTATTACGCGGCACTGCGCGCCACCGACGTGGATCGCGAGCGCCTGACAGCAGCGTTCGACCAATTGCAGGATTGTTATTCGCGCCACGAAGAGGTGAGTCGGGCGGAGGAGGGCGCGGCGGATGCGCGGTTCCATCTGGCGATTGCCGAGGCCAGTCATAACGCGGTGTTACTGCACACCATCCGCGGTTTGTTCGACCTGCTCAAGCGTAATGTAGTCACCAACATTGGCGGGATGTACAAGCAGCGCAGCGAAACCCGCGACATGCTGATCAGTCAGCACCGGGAGTTGTATCAGGCGATCATGGATGGGCATGCCGAACAGGCGCGGGAAGTGTCCAGTCGACATATCTTGTATGTGCAGGAAGTTCTGGAAGAGGTGCGCCAGGAAGTGCAGCGCGTGGCGCGTGCCGAGCGGCGCAAAGGGATGTAGCTACAAAACCTGTGGGAGCGAGCTTGCTCGCGATTGCGCTGGGTCAGTAACATTGATTTGACTGATCCAGCGCAATCGCGAGCAAGCTCGCTCCCACATGGGATCTTGCGAGGGCTAGTCTTCCTTGCCCTTGTTCCGCACAGCGCGCTGCAACTCACGACCGGCGTCGCGTTCGCGCTCGGTATCGCGCTTGTCGTATTCCTTCTTGCCCTTGCCCAGCGCAATCTCGCACTTGATCAAGTGCTTGCTCCAGTACAGCGACGTGCAAACGCAGGTGTAACCCTTCTGCTGGACGCCAGCGAAGAGCTTTTCCAGCTCGCGCTTGTTGAGCAGCAGCTTGCGCGAGCGCACCGGGTCGGCGATTACGTGAGTGCTGGCGGTGGTCAACGGCGTGATATGACTGCCCAGCAGCCAGGCTTCGCCGTCCTTGAGCAGCACGTAGCTGTCCACCAGTTGCGCCTTGCCGGCACGCAGGCTCTTTACTTCCCAGCCGGCCAGGACCATGCCAGCTTCGAACCGTTGTTCGATGAAGTAATCGTGTCGCGCCTTTTTATTTTGCGCGATGGTCCCTGTGGGGTGTTTCTTCTGTTTAGCCATAGGGGCGGCATTATAGGCAGTTGCGCGCGTGTCGGCTACGGTGAAGCTGTGTGCTTGAGCACCTTGAGTGAATCCCGGACAATGCGCCCTCTTTTTTGAACGCTTGGGCGTGATCACGATGTCGACAGACAAGGTTTCTGTCCACGGCAGTTGGGCTAGCCGCTGGGTCTTCATTCTCGCGGCAACCGGTTCTGCCGTGGGGCTGGGTAGTATCTGGAAGTTTCCATACATGGTCGGCGTCTACGGTGGCGGCGCCTTCGTACTGATGTTCCTGGCCTGCATCGCACTGATCGGCGCACCGGTCATGCTCGCCGAAACCCTGATCGGACGTCGCGCCCGGCAAAGTCCGGCCAATGCCCTGAAGGTGTTGGCAGTGGAGGCGGGGCACTCGACCAAGTGGTCTTGGGGCGCCTTCGCCGGAATGATCACGGCGCTGCTGATCCTGTCTTTCTATAGCGTGGTCGGTGGCTGGTCGCTGGACTACATCATCGATATGGGGCGAGGGGATTTTCAGGGGCTCCCGCCGGATCAGGTGGGGGCTTACTTTGGCGATGTGATCTCCGACCCCTTGAGATTGACCCTCTGGCACACCGTTTTCATGCTGCTTTCCGCCGTCGTGATTGCCAAGGGCGTGGTCGCGGGGCTTGAGCGCAGCCTGCGGATCATGATGCCGTTGCTGTTCGTCATGATCCTGGTGTTGCTGGGGTACAGCATGACCACCGGGCACTTCATGGAAGGCCTGCACTTCATGTTCGACTTCAAGCCGGAGAAAGTCCTGGATGGCTTGCTCCCGGCCATGGGGCATGCGTTCTTTTCCCTGAGCGTGGGCGTCGGCTCGATCATGATCTATGGCGCCTACATGCCCAAGAACGCCTCCCTGACCCGCACGGTCTTCGGCGTCGCGCTGTTGGATACCTTCGTGTCGCTGATGGCTGGTGTGGCTTTGTTTCCGATTGTGTTCGCGGCCGGCTTGAACCCCAGCGAGGGGCCGGGGCTGATGTTTGTCAGCCTGCCGTTCGCCTTTGGCAGCATGGCGTTCGGGCAGTTGATGGGCGTGGTGTTCTTCGTCCTGGTGGCCATCGCCGCCTGGAGCTCGGCCATTTCCCTGCTTGAACCCATGGTGGCTTATCTGGTTGAGCGCACGCGCATCAGTCGCGCCTGGGTGACCTTCTGGCTGGCCTTTACCTGCTGGTTCGTGGGCCTGGGGACAGTGTTTTCCTTCAATATATGGAAGCAGGCCAAGTTTTTCGTGAACGAAGACGGGCTGTTCAGCCTCTATCAGTGGGGAGCTACCGGAGGGCTGGATTTCTTCGGCGTGATTGATTTCTTCACATCGCGGATCATGCTGCCATTGGGTGGTTTGTGTTTCGTGGTGTTTGCAGGGTGGGTGATGGGGCGTGAAGCTGTACGTGACGAGCTATCGCTGCGCAGTCCTGTATTGTTCGCCTTGAGCCTGTTCTTGATGCGCTACGTGGCGCCCATCGGCATTCTCGTAGTGTTTGCCGCCCAGCTGTGGAAGTGACGCTTACATGACGACACATATTCAACGCTCGGCCTTGCTGCCTTATCCCGCCCAGGCGTTGTACGACCTGGTCAATGATGTGGCGAGCTATCCGCAGTTCTTGCCTTGGTGTTCATCGGCCGAGGTGCTGGAGAGTTCCGAAACTCATATGCGTGCCAGTCTCAACATTGCCAAGGGTGGGTTGAGCCAGCGCTTTGTCACGCGCAATACCCTGGTGCCGGGGCAGTCGATTGAAATGAACCTGGAAGAGGGGCCTTTCAATCAGCTCCACGGCGTCTGGGTGTTCAAGCCGCTTGGCGAGAAGGCCTGCAAGATCAGCCTGGACCTGTCGTTCGATTATGCCGGCCCTCTGGTGAAAGCGACGTTGGGGCCGCTGTTCAATCAAGCCGCCAACACCTTGGTCGACGCGTTCTGCCAGCGCGCCAAGCAAAATGCAGAGCTCAAGCGTTGATCGAGATAGAAGTGGTGTATGCCTCTGCTGAGCGCCAGCTCCTTCGTGCGTTTGCAGTGCCGCAAGGCACAAGCGTTCGCGCTGCGCTGAGGGCATCCGATGTTGCCGATACGTTCCCTGAATTGGATCTGGCGACCTGCGCTGTGGGGATTTTCGGCAGGGTAGTCGCCGATCCGGATCAGCAGTTGGTGCAGGCGGGCGATCGGTTGGAGATTTACCGGCCTTTGCTGGTGGATCCGAAAGAAGTTCGTCGGTTGCGGGCGGCCAAGGCTGCCCAGGCGCGTCAATCAGGACAATGATCAGGCCTTGATTGCAGGCGATAAAAAACCCGGCATGCCGGGTTTTTTCATGTGGCCTGTTATTGCGGCGACGTATCCAGGGGTTCTGGTGTCGGCACAGGCACGGTCTCGACTTTGTCCACATCCTTCTGGATCTGATCCAACAAGGAGCCAGGTTTGGTCGGCTTTTCCGGCTTCGGCTTCTCGGCGTTCTCGGCAGGCGCAGTGACTGTCGTGCCGCTGTCCTTGCCCATGATGGCTTCGTCGCGGCTCACACCAGGCATGAAATCGCCCGATAGGCTGACCAGTTGATCGTTGGCGTTGAAAATAACGCTGATGCGTTCCTGTTGGCGCTCACCGCCGCCTGGCTGCAAGCTGTAGAGATAATCCCAGCGATCGGCGTGGAACGTGTCGGTCAGCAGAGGGTTGCCCATGATAAACCGTACTTGCCGGCGGGTCATTCCCGGGCGTAACTGGTCTATCATGTCCTGCGTGACGACATTGCCCTGCTGGATGTCGATTTTGTAAACCCCGGGGAATGAACAACCGGCGAGTGCGAGCAGTCCCACGAAGGTGAAACTGGTTAGCAAGAGCTTGGTGTTTTGCATCGGTGGGCGACTTCCACTATCTTGGCTGGGACAACGTAAACGCCGATCATACCCGCATTAAGAGAAGCTGCGAAGCAGCATCGCGAGAAAGCTGACCATGGTTGAAAATAGCGAACTACGCAAAGCCGGCCTCAAAGTGACCCTGCCACGGGTCAAGATTCTACAAATGCTCGATTCTGCCGAGCAACGCCACATGAGCGCCGAAGACGTCTACAAGGCGCTCATGGAAGCTGGCGAGGACGTTGGTCTGGCCACGGTCTACCGTGTACTGACCCAGTTCGAGGCAGCGGGTCTTGTGGCTCGTCACAATTTCGATGGCGGTCATGCTGTCTTTGAATTGGCCGACGGGGAGCATCACGATCACATGGTGGACGTGGAGACCCGCGAGGTCATCGAATTCGTCAGCCCGGAAATCGAAGCGCTGCAAAAGGATATTGCTGCGAAATATGGATTCGAGCTGATCGATCACCATCTGGTCTTGCATGTACGCAAACGCAAGTAAGCATGTTGTGTGAGCCCAGACTCTCGAAACGAAAGAAGGCGACCCCAGGGTCGCCTTCTTGCTTTATGGCGGCTGTCAGCTTTTTGCCGCCACCACCATTTTCTTAGCGTGGGCCAGGGATTCCTTGGTGAGGTCGATTCCTCCCAACATCCGCGCCACTTCTTCCACGCGTTCGGTTTTGTTGAGCTTGGACACCGCTGTGCGCGTGGCATCCTCGCCGCGCACCTTGTGCACAAATAGATGTTGGTGCCCCTGGGCGGCGACCTGGGGCAGGTGAGTGACCGTCAGCACCTGGCCGCGCTCCCCCAGTCGGCGTAACAACTGGCCGACAATTTCCGCAGTCGGGCCCCCGATACCCACATCCACTTCGTCGAATACCAGGGTTGGCACGCGAGACGTCTGTGCCGTGATGACCTGGATGGCCAGGCTGATCCGCGACAACTCACCGCCCGACGCGACTTTGGCCAGGGCCTTGAGCGGCTGGCCGGGGTTGGCGCTGACCAGCAGCTCCACTTGCTCCAGGCCGTTGGGCTGAAGCTCGTCGCCAGTGTTGGGGCGCAGTTCGATGGTGAATCGCCCACCCGGCATGCCCAGTCGCTGGATTTCCTGTTCGACAGCGTCGGCCAGTCCTGTCGCGGCCTGCTGGCGCAATTCGCTGAGCTCCCTGGCCTTTTCCTGATAATGACGAGCATAAGCGGCCAATTCATCGCCGAGCCGCTCAATGGATTCATCGTTGGCGTTCAAGGTTTCCAGTTCTTCCAGGAGCCGCTGCTGGAGTTCGGCGACCTCGGTCGGTTGGACGCGATGCTTACGGGCCAGGGTATAGATGGTGTCCAGGCGCTCTTCCAGATACTGCAGTCGCGCCGGGTCGGCATCGAAATGATCGAGGAACCGGTTCAGTTCCCCGACGGCTTCCTCGACCTGGATCTGCGCGCTGGTCAGCAGGTTGGTCGCTTCGTTCAGCGCGCCCACCGAATTATTCACGCTGGACAGCCGGTTCAGGCTCGCGGTCAGGACGTTGAGCACATTGCCTGAATCGCTTTCGCTGCACTGCTCGACGACCTGACGGCAGATGCCCAGCAGGGCTTCGGCATTGGTCAGGTTCTTGTGCTCCTGTTCCAACTCCTCCAGTTCGTTTTCACCCAGGGCCAGATTCTCCAGTTCCTCGAGTTGATAGCTGAGCAACTGATGACGGGCGCGTTGTTCATCGCCCGAATTGGAAAGCCGCTCCAGCTCCTGGCGCGTCTGGCGCCAGCGCTGGGCCGCCAGCTGGACCTGGCGGGCCAGGTCGGTGGCGCCGGCGTACTCATCCAGCAGCCGGCGATGGGTGTCGGTCTTGAGCAGGGATTGGTGTTCGTGCTGGCTGTGGATATCGATCAGCAGTTCGCCGAGAGCCTTGAGATCGCCGAGTGGGCAGGGTGTACCGTTGATGTAGCCCCGGGAGCGGCCCTCGGCGGTGATGACCCGGCGCAGGATGCAGGGGCCGTCGGTGTCCAGGTCGCGTTCGGCCAGCCAGGTGCGGGCTTCGGGAATGTCGACCAGGTCGAATGTCGCCAGGATATCGGCTTTTTCCGCGCCGGGGCGTACCACGCCGTTGTCGGCACGATCCCCCAGGGTCAGGCCGAGGGCGTCGAGCATGATCGACTTGCCCGCGCCGGTTTCACCGGTGATCACGCTCATGCCTCGATCGAGTTCGAGGTCCAGATGTTCAACGATGGCGTAATTGTGTACGGACAGGTGCACCAGCATAAGGCCGCTCCCAGGCTTTAGGTCTGGTTATTTATACAGTGTTTTGTTTCGGCGTGACAATGCTTTCGCTTAGCTCGATTTGCTTGGGTTCTCCTGTTTTTTAGTGCGGCAAGGAATGGTTATGCGACCGTCTTTTGTAAGGTTAATTCGTCGACCGGCCCTTGAAGCTGGAAAACACGGCCCCATATACCGGGGCAGAAGCGCGAGTCGAGCTCGCGGACGAAGTTGAAAGGAGAAATCTCTATGGCTGACGAACAGACGCAGGACACGCAAAATCTAGACGCCAATCAGGCTCCCCAGGATTCGGGTGAAGACCTGGCGGCACGTGTACAAGTGCTCGAAGAGCAACTGGCCGGTGCGCAGGATCAGGCGTTGCGTGTAGCAGCCGATCTGCAGAATGTCCGCCGTCGCGCCGAGCAGGATGTAGAAAAGGCTCACAAATTCGCCCTGGAGCGTTTTGCTGGCGACCTGCTGCCAATCATCGACAGCCTGGAACGCGGCTTGGAGCTGTCCAATCCGGACGACGAAAACATCCGTCCGATGCGTGAAGGCATCGAGCTGACCCTGAAAATGTTCCAGGACACGCTCAAGCGTTACCAGCTCGAAGCCATCGATCCCCATGGCGAACCGTTCAACGCCGAGCACCACCAGGCCATGGCGATGCAGGAAAGCGCCGACGTCGAGCCGAACAGCGTCCTGAAGGTTTTTCAGAAGGGCTACTTGCTCAATGGCCGCCTGCTGCGCCCGGCCATGGTCGTGGTCAGCAAGTCGCCGGCACCGGTTTCGCCTTCTATTGATGAGCAGGCTTGAAATCGGTCGTAACGGCCCCATTTAGAAGTCAAGCGTTTAAGTGCTACCGCAGTTAGCCACCACTGCTGCGGCAACAAAATCCAAGTTCCGGGAGAGTTAACATGGGCAAGATTATCGGTATCGACCTGGGGACCACCAA
>Ga0268255_10000045_pt1 | contig 113207 bp, 99 predicted proteins | sample AgamicOrMarz_FD_200256 | JGI IMG/M metagenome (GOLD analysis project Ga0268255, IMG submission 200256) | Agave microbial communities from Guanajuato, Mexico - Or.Ma.rz (v2) (version 3) | ecosystem: Host-associated > Plants > Phyllosphere > Phylloplane/Leaf | place: Guanajuato, Mexico...
GCGCCGGCAAGGAGAAGGTTGCGGCTGCCTTCAAGATCATCACCGCTGACCCGAAGGTCGAGGGCATCCTCGTCAACATCTTCGGCGGCATCATGCGTTGCGACGTCATCGCCGAAGGCGTTGTCGCTGCCGTGCAGGAAGTCGGTCTGAAGGTTCCGCTCGTCGTGCGCCTCGAAGGAACCAACGTCGAGCTCGGCAAGAAGATCCTCAACGAGTCCGGTCTGGCGATCACGGCCGCCGACGATCTCGACGACGCGGCGAAGAAGATCGTCGCGGCGATCAAAGCCTAATTTGAGGAACCTGATACATGTCTATTCTCGTCGACAAAGACACCAAGGTCCTTGTTCAGGGCCTGACCGGGAAGACCGGTGCGTTCCATACCGAGCAGGCGCTTGCTTATTACGGCACCAAGATGGTCGGCGGTATCCACCCGAAGAAGGGTGGCGAAACCTGGTCGTCGGGCGTCGACGGCACGGCGCTGCCGATCTTTGCTTCGGTTGCCGAAGCCAAGGAACGCACCGGTGCTGATGCGACCGTGATCTACGTTCCGCCAGCAAGTGCAGCCGACGCGATCATCGAAGCGATCGAAGCCGAAGTCCCCTTCATCACATGCATCACCGAGGGTATCCCGGTCATGGACATGGTGCGCGTCAAGGCCAAGCTCGACAAGTCCAAGTCGCGCCTTCTCGGTCCGAACTGCCCGGGCGTCCTGACGCCGGAAGAATGCAAGATCGGCATCATGCCGGGCTCGATCTTCCGCAAGGGTTCGGTCGGTATCGTTTCGCGCTCCGGCACGCTGACCTACGAAGCCGTTTTCCAGACGTCGAACGAAGGCCTCGGTCAGACGACGGCTGTCGGCATCGGCGGCGACCCGGTCAAGGGCACCGAATTCATCGACATGCTGGAAATGTTCCTCGCGGACGAAGCCACCCAGTCGATCATCATGATCGGTGAAATCGGTGGTTCGGCTGAAGAAGATGCAGCCCAGTTCCTGATCGACGAAGCCAAGAAGGGCCGCAAGAAGCCGATGGCAGGCTTCATCGCAGGCCGTACAGCTCCGAAGGGTCGCACCATGGGGCACGCTGGCGCTGTCGTTTCCGGCGGCAAGGGCGACGCTGAATCCAAAATCGCAGCCATGGAAGCAGCAGGCATCAAGGTGTCGCCGTCTCCGGCACGCCTCGGCAAGACGCTAGTGGAAGTCCTCCAAGGATAAATCTTTACTCGAGAAGATCCAAGAATTCAGCGTGGTAAGGACGCTCTAGCGAGCCGTCCATTAGCGGGACACAAGCATGTTTAAGAAAATTCTGATAGCAAACCGTGGTGAAATCGCTTGCCGCGTTATCAAGACGGCAAAGAAGCTTGGTATCGGTACTGTTGCCCTCTATTCAGACGCCGATGCTGATGCACTCCACGTCAAAATGGCCGATGAGTCGGTCCATATAGGGCTTTCTGCCTCGAGTGAGTCTTACCTGTCGATCGAAAAGATTTTGCAGGCAATCCGGGAAACCGGAGCTGACGCAGTTCATCCTGGCTATGGGTTTCTCTCCGAAAATCCATTGTTTGCGAAGGCTCTAGAAGAGGCAGGAGTCGCCTTCATCGGTCCGCCTGTAGAAGCGATCGAGGCAATGGGTGACAAGATCACCTCCAAGAAGCTGGCGGCAGAGGCAGGAGTGTCTACCGTTCCGGGTCATATGGGTCTCATTGCGGACGGCGACGAGGCTGTTCGCATCTCGTCATCGATCGGTTACCCGGTGATGATCAAGGCGTCCGCGGGCGGTGGCGGAAAGGGAATGCGCATCGCATGGAGCGACGCCGAGGCGCGTGAAGGATTTCAGGCATCGAAGAATGAGGCAAAGAGTTCATTCGGTGACGATCGCATTTTCATCGAGAAATTTGTGACGCAGCCAAGGCACATTGAAATCCAGGTCCTCGGTGATAAGCACGGGAATACGATATACCTTGGAGAGCGAGAATGCTCTATCCAGCGCCGCAATCAGAAGGTCATCGAAGAAGCGCCATCCCCGTTTCTTGATGACAGCACGCGTAAGGCAATGGGTGACCAGGCGGTCGCGCTTGCAAGAGCCGTCAGTTACCACTCGGCAGGTACGGTAGAGTTCATCGTAGATGGCGATCGCAATTTCTACTTTCTCGAGATGAATACGCGACTTCAGGTAGAGCACCCGGTAACGGAACTCATTACGGGGATTGACCTCGTAGAACAGATGATAAGAGTTGCCGCGGGCGAGACACTCAGCATCGCACAACATGATGTGAAATTAGATGGCTGGGCCATTGAAAGCCGCCTTTATGCAGAGGATCCTTACCGGAACTTCCTTCCGTCTATCGGACGCCTGTCGAGATATCGGCCACCAGAGGAAGGAAAGCGACCGGACGGAACCATCGTTCGAAATGACACCGGTGTGTTCGAGGGCGGTGAAATCTCTATGTATTACGATCCTATGGTGGCGAAGCTGTGCTCATGGGGCCCTGATCGCTTGACCGCAATAAATGCAATGAGCCGCGCCCTCGACGACTTCGAAGTTGAGGGCATCGGGCATAACTTACCGTTCCTGTCCGCTGTAATGCAACACGAACGCTTTCGCACTGGCAGTATTACAACAGCGTTCATCGCGGAGGAGTTTCCTGATGGGTTCCAGGGCGTAAATCCAGACGACGATATGTCGACAACCTTGGCCGCGATAGCCACTGTCATCAATCAGGCGATACAAAGTCGTGCCGTTCAGATCACAGGCACTATCGGCAACCATCGTCGGATAGTTGGGAACAGATGGGCCGTCAAGATTGGTGAACGCCTGCTAGGTGCCGACTTCGAGGGTACGAGCTCGGGCGGCACCGTGACGATCGGAAACCGTAATCTCACTGTCGAGGCGACCTGGAAACCGGGGCAAAGCCATTCGATCTTTGTGGTTGATGGCGAGCTCGCGGGCGTAAAGGTGCAGCTATTAGGCAGTGGGATTAGGCTTCGCTGGCGCGGCATCGACGTGGTCGCACATGTGCGTGAGCCACGGATTGCTGAACTCGCGGCCTTGATGCTTTCCAAGCAACCCGCAGACACCTCGAAAATGTTGCTTTGCCCCATGCCCGGTATCATTACCAGCGTTGCAGTTTCGGAGGGAGATGAGGTCGAAGCAGGGCAGGTTCTTGCGACGGTCGAAGCGATGAAAATGGAAAATACGTTGCGTGCAGAACGCCGCGGGAAGGTGAAGCGGGTGGCAGCTGCTCCAGGCCAGAGTTTCGCTGTAGATGAACTTATTATGGAGTTCGAGTGATGTCGGATGACAAAACACTCAAGGATTGGGAAGCTCTGGCGACGCGAGAAATTAAATCGCATCCAGATAGCCTGATCTGGGACACTCCCGAAGGAGTTGCTGTAAAGCCGTTGTACACAGAGGTGGATCTGGTCGGGATCGACCACCTCCACTCGCTCCCCGGCTTTGCACCATTCACCCGTGGTCCGCGCGCCACGATGTACGCTGGTCGACCCTGGACTATCCGGCAGTATGCGGGCTTTTCGACAGCCGAAGCATCGAACGCATTTTATAAGCGCAATTTGGCAGCTGGGCAAAAGGGACTGTCCGTTGCATTCGATTTGGCGACACATCGCGGTTATGACAGCGATCACCCCCGGGTGGTTGGAGATGTAGGCAAGGCGGGGGTAGCAATAGACAGTGTAGAGGACATGAAGATCCTCTTTGACGGCATTCCTTTGAAGGAGATGTCGGTATCGATGACAATGAATGGCGCGGTCATACCAATTCTAGCGTCTTTCATCGTGGCGGGCGAAGAGCAGGGGTGTTCCAAAGCCGAATTGTCCGGGACTATCCAGAACGACATCCTTAAGGAGTTCATGGTCCGAAACACCTATATTTATCCGCCTGAGCCCTCGATGAGGATCATTGCAGATATTATCGAGTATACGGCGAGGGAGATGCCAAAATTCAATTCCATCTCGATCTCCGGATACCACATGCAGGAAGCAGGTTCGACGCTTGTTCAGGAGCTTGCGTTCACACTTGCGGACGGTCGTGAATACGTTCGCGCAGCTCTCGCAAAGGGCTTGAACGTGGACGACTTTGCGGGCCGCCTGTCTTTCTTCTTCGCCATTGGAATGAACTTCTTCATGGAGGCGGCGAAACTCCGTGCAGCCCGGTTACTTTGGTCGCGGATCATGCAGGAATTTGAACCCAAAAAGCCTGGTTCGCTGATGTTACGCACCCACTGTCAGACCTCAGGCGTCTCATTGCAGGAGCAGGATCCCTACAACAACGTTATTCGTACTGCGTACGAAGCTTTGTCTGCCGTCCTTGGCGGCACTCAGTCGCTTCACACCAATGCGTTGGACGAGGCGATCGCCTTGCCTACAGAGTTTTCCGCCCGTATAGCCCGAAACACGCAGTTGATCCTTCAACATGAAACTGGTGTTACAAAAGTTGTCGATCCACTTGCTGGTTCCTATTACGTGGAGAGCCTCACGAAGGAGTTGGCGGACAAGGCTTGGATACTGATCGAAGAGATCGAAGCCATGGGCGGCATGACGAAGGCCGTGGCTGATGGTCTGCCGAAGCGGCTGATCGAAGAGGCCGCGACTTTACGGCAGGCTAGAGTCGACCGAGGCGATGACGTGATCGTCGGTTTGAATAAGTACAGGCTCGAGAGCGAAGAGAACCTCGACATCCTTGACATCGATAACGCCGCAGTCCGGCTCGGGCAGATCAGGCGGCTCGAAGAAACGAAACGTCTACGCAATCAGACCGTTGCAGCCGATGCAATTGCTCGGTTAAACGACATCGCACGTGGCAGTGGGGGCAATCTTCTTGAAGCCGCCGTTGAAGCAGCGCGTGCTCGCGCAACTGTCGGTGAGATATCTGACGCGATGCGTGCAGCATTCGGCGATCATTCTGCCATCCCAGAGGTTGTTACCGATGTATATGGTGGTGCCTACAACGGAGACCCAGAATTTTCCACGTTGGTTGATCGGCTGTCGGCGTTCGCGAATGCCTTGGCCACCAAACCGAAGATCATGGTTGCGAAGCTCGGGCAAGACGGCCACGACCGCGGTGCTAAAATTATCGCCTCAGCATTCGGTGATATCGGCTTCGAGGTCCTTGCAGGGCCGCTGTTTCAGACACCCGAAGAAGCTGCGGAGACGGCCATTAAAAGTGGTGTACATATCGTCGGGATGTCATCCCTAGCGGCGGGACACAAAACGCTTGCGCCGCAGCTAGTCACGGCGCTTAGGGAACGCGGTGCCGAAGATATCATCGTTGTAGTTGGCGGCGTTATCCCCCGCCAAGATTACGACTTCTTGCTCAAAAGCGGTGTTGCTGCGGTGTTCGGACCCGGGACAAACGTTTTAGAGGCCGCGCGCGCAATCCTAGATCTGATGCAAGGCAAGTTGCGTAACCAGTGAGGACTTATGCTTGGACCTGTAAACCATATCGCGATCGCGGTCCCCGACCTCGATGCCGCGATCGAACTATATAAGCAAATTGGCGGAGATGTATCCGAACGTCAGAATTTACCTGACCACGGCGTAACTGTAGTGTTCGTCCGTCTTCCGAACACGAAAATCGAATTGCTTCATCCATTGGGGGAGGGGTCGCCAATCTCTTCTTTTTTGGCCAAGAACCCGTCAGGCGGGATTCATCACATATGCTTCGAAGTTGATGACATCCGATTGGCGGGCAAATCCGCTACAGACGCGGGGGTAAGAATTCTGGGATCCGGAGAGCCCAAGATAGGAGCACACGGTCTTCCTGTTCTTTTCGCACATCCGACTGATTTTTTAGGAACACTCGTTGAGTTCGAGCAAACTGGAAAAGGTTCAAAACATAAGTGAACACGATACGCGGGTTCAGTTCGCTACGCGTAAAAGACGTGCTCTGACTTTGCTTCTCTAATTTGATGCCGGGTCAGCTGGCTCCGAGGAACATGGCATTGAACAGTCGAAAACAAGAAACAATCTCAACGGGGAAGACGATGATCATCGGAGTCGTGAAAGAAACGAAAAGCAATGAGTTGCGTGTCGCACTGACACCGGAAAGCGCGGGTCATCTATCCAAGCTCGGCTTTAGCTGCTCTGTTGAGGCTGGTGCGGGCGGAGCCGCTGGATTCTCCGACGACGCATATCGGTCGGCCGGGGTCACTGTCGTGGGAACGGCCAAGGAGTTGTTTGCGCTTAGCGACGTAGTTGCGAAGGTTCAGCCACCTGAGATTTCGGAGATAAACGATCTCCGTCCCGGGCAGACTCTGATCTCTTTCTTTTATCCTACGCAGAATCCTGAGCTTTTGGAGCTAGCTCGGGCGAACCGGGTGAACGTTGTTGCGATGGACATGGTCCCCCGTGTTTCGCGCGCGCAGAAGATGGACGCGCTCTCTTCTATGGCTAACATCGCTGGTTATCGTGCAGTGATCGAGGCGGGCAATAATTTCGGCCGCTTTTTTACCGGGCAGATAACGGCTGCGGGCAAGGTGCCGCCAGCCAAGGTTCTGGTTATTGGCGCTGGTGTTGCAGGCTTGGCCGCAATCGGCACCGCCACCTCGCTCGGCGCGATCACCTACGCCTTCGACGTTCGCCCGGAAGTCGCCGAACAGATCGAGAGTATGGGCGCGCAATTTGTCTACCTTGACTTTGCCGACGATGTTCAAGACGGCGCTGCAACAGGGGGGTATGCGGCCCCGTCTTCTCCGGAATTTCGCGAAAAACAGCTTGAGAAATTCCTCGCTCTCGCGCCTCAGATCGACATAGTTATTACGACGGCCCTGATCCCGGGCCGTGATGCGCCAAAACTCTGGACTGCCGACATGGTCGCTATGATGAAGCCGGGTTCGGTCGTCATCGACCTTGCAGCAGAGCGGGGTGGCAATTGCGACCTCACCGTCGCCGACGAACGCATCGTCTCGAAAAATGGCGTTATCGTCGTCGGATATACGGACTTCCCGAGCCGCATGGCCGCCCAGTCCTCCACGCTTTATTCGACCAACATCCGCCACATGATTGCGGACCTGACACCTGGGAAAGACGGTATCATCGTCCATAACATGGAAGACGACGTCATCCGCGGCGCGACGGTGACAAAAGATGGCGAGATCACATTCCCGCCGCCGCCGCCAAAAATCAAGGCAATTGCCGCCCAGAAGCCGAAGGAGAAAGCTAGGGAGCTGACGCCGGAGCAGAAGAGGGCAAACGAAGGTGCAGCCTTCAAGGCGCAGACCAAGAGCCAGGCTATCCTGCTCGGTGTCGCGACGGTGCTGCTGCTCGTCGTCGGTGCCTATGCACCTGTCAGCTTCATGAGCCATTTCGTCGTTTTCGTGCTCTCATGCTTCATCGGCTTCCAGGTCATCTGGAACGTCTCGCATTCGCTGCATACGCCGCTGATGGCCGTGACGAACGCCATTTCCGGCATCGTCATCCTCGGCGCTCTGCTGCAGATCGGCTCGGGCAACTGGCTAGTGGTGATCCTCGGCGCTTTGTCGGTTCTGGTCGCGACGATTAATATCGTCGGCGGTTTTCTCGTGACACGGCGCATGCTCGCCATGTTCCAGAAGTCTTGACTGCGTAGGGGGTAATCATCATGACGATCGGTATCGTTTCGGCCGCCTACATTTCTGCAGCGGTTCTCTTCATCCTGTCGCTCGGCGGCCTGTCCGGTCAGGAAAGCGCCAAGCGCGCCGTGCTCTACGGCATTATCGGCATGGCGCTCGCCGTCATCGCCACCGTCTTCGGACCGGGCGTCGCCACCAGCTTTGGCATCGGCCTGATCATGGTCGCCGCCGGCTCGGTTGCCGGTTATTATGTGGCGAGCCGCGTGCAGATGACGGAAATGCCGCAGCTTGTCGCAGCGCTCCATTCCTTCGTCGGCCTTGCTGCCGTCTTCATCGGCTACAATGCCCATATCGAGGCATGGCGCGTCGGCGGTCTCGACGAGGCTGCACGTGCAGCACTCGAAGGGTTCTCTGCCATCATCGCCAGCAAGGACCCGATCGAACTCGGCATCATGAAGGTAGAGGTATTCCTCGGCGTGTTCATCGGTGCGATCACCTTCACTGGATCAGTTGTCGCCTTTGGCAAGCTTTCCGGTAAAGTGGATGGCAAGGCGAAGAAGCTGCCAGGCGGCCATATGTTGAACGCTGCCGCGGCTTTCCTATCGCTTCTGCTCCTGGTCGCTTACTTCAACGGTGCAGGCGTCTGGACGCTGATCGCGATGACGCTGCTCGCCTTCTTTATTGGTTATCATCTGATCATGGGCATCGGCGGCGCGGATATGCCTGTTGTAGTCTCAATGCTAAACAGCTATTCCGGCTGGGCAGCGGCCGCTATTGGCTTTACCCTCGGTAACGATCTCCTGATCGTAACGGGTGCATTGGTCGGCTCCTCGGGTGCAATCCTCTCCTACATCATGTGCAAGGCGATGAATCGATCTTTCATCTCTGTCATCCTCGGCGGCTTCGGCGGCACCACCGGTCCTGCGATGGAAATCGAGGGAGAACAGATCGCCATCGATGCCGACGGTGTCGCCAACGCCTTGAACGAAGCAGACTCGGTTATCATCGTTCCCGGCTACGGCATGGCGGTCGCGCAGGCTCAGCAGGCCATTTCCGAACTGACGCGCAAACTGCGGGCATCTGGTAAGGAAGTGCGTTTTGCCATCCATCCGGTCGCAGGCCGCCTGCCGGGCCACATGAACGTGCTGCTTGCGGAAGCCAAGGTGCCGTACGACATCGTCATGGAAATGGACGAGATCAATGATGATTTTCCGAACACCGATGTCGTCATCGTCATTGGCTCCAACGATATCGTCAATCCGGCGGCTCAAGATGATCCGAACTCACCGATCGCTGGCATGCCAGTTCTGGAAGTCTGGAAGGCCAAGCAGGTCGTCGTCTCAAAGCGAGGCCAAGGCACCGGTTATTCCGGCATTGAAAACCCGCTCTTCTACAAGGAGAATACGCGGATGTTCTATGGCGACGCCAAGAAAAGCGTTGAAACGCTTTTGTCGCTGATTTTGTAATGTCGTCAGGAACGGCTGAAGCTAAAAGGTGTCTAAGGGTTTCGTGGCGGCTCCTATAGCCCCCGCGATCAAGGAACCAGCCTTCTTAACAACGGGCTCTGATCATCAATCTGTATTACGCGGGCTACTCAATGCACCGATTTCCGTCCTCGCTGCTAAGCGGATATGCGAGTTTCATGGCAGAGCGTTTCGAGCGAGAACGGTATCGGAGCCTTGCTGAAGAGGGACAACGGCCTACGGCTTTGATTATCGCATGCTCCGACTCTCGGTCAGCGCCTGAAACTATTTTCGGGGCTGGTCCAGGAGAGCTTTTCGTAGTCCGAAACGTGGCAAACATGGTGCCGCCCTACGAACCCGATAGTCGCCTACATGCGACATCAGCTGCAATAGAGTTCGCGGTCCTCGGCCTGAATGTCACCGAGATCATCGTCCTTGGTCATGGTCGGTGCGGAGGGGTGAAGGCAGCGCTCGATCCGGATCACAAACCCCTTTCACCCGGAGATTTCATTGGGAACTGGATGACACTCGTCGCATCCGCGGCCACGAGAATCAAACATAATGATGCGATGACGCTGGGAGAGCGCCAGACGGCCCTGGAGCGCATATCCATAAGAAATTCACTCGCAAATTTACGGAGTTTCCCGGAGATCGTCAGACGTGAACAGGAAGGATTATTGAGGCTCCATGGAGCGTGGTTTGACATCTCGACCGGAGAGCTATGGCTGATGGACCCGGACAGCGGCGATTTCTCGCGCCCCGAGATCGGCGAAGCCCGCGTCCTGGTTGCGGATTAGGGTCACCCCATCCCGGACAAGATTGTGTTGCGATCGGATTGAACGCATTTGGGAGTAACGGCTAGAGCGGCCTCAAAGCCGGGAACGTCGCAACGGTTAAAGCCTTGCTCTGGCAACACATATCGTATTCCGGAAAACCCCGATGCTGGATCATCCTCTGAATGCAGCGGCTGATGCATCTTCTAGCGAGGACATCCAGCATTCGGCTATGGGGATTGACGAGCCAGGTAGATTAGACTTGGGCGATGCCGATGTTTCAGACGGCGCACCGCATACGGCCCAAGGGCAGTATCAGGATCGGACGGGGTCGGATGCGGACGGCGCTAGCCAATCTTCGCCGTTTATTGCCTGATGGAGATCCTTTAAAAATCTGGCGATCCGGATTTTCGTGTGGAAGACCCGCCCGAGGCAGTTGAGAAATTCGACCAAGCAAAGTGAGGAGAATCCATAATCTTACACCGCGACAGCGAGCGTTTGTCCGCCTGGCTTCGACATCTCCGAACCGCGCGAGGTGAGCCACATCTCGTTGTGACCCGACCCCGCTTTGATCATCGGATAGCAACCTTCAAGCTCAGCGACCTCGCAATCTAAAACTACCGGGCCCTCGGTACTCAGCATTTCTGCAATAGCTTGATCGAGATCTCGAGGGTGAGAGCACCGGATGCCTCGGGCACCGTATGCTTCTGCCAGACCTACAAAGCTAGGTAGGGCGTCGGAGTAGCTGTGCGAATTGCGCCCATTGTGAAGGTGCTGCTGAAGTTGTCTAACCATACCGAGATGGTGGTTGTTGAGCACGAAAACTTTGATAGGTAGATTGTATTGTATCGCCGTTGAAAGCTCCTTGAGATTCATCTGTATCGATGCATCTCCCGCGATATTCACAACCAGACTCTGCGGATAGGCGATCTGGACGCCCAGGGCTGCGGGCAGACCGAATCCCATTGTGCCGAGACCTCCCGATGAGATGAATCGGTTTGGCTTTTCAAAATGACAGTATTGGGCAGCCCACATCTGGTGTTGTCCTACCTCGGTAGTGACATAAGGATCTCTATCCGAAATATGATGCCAAAGGCGCTCAATTGCGAACTGTGGCATGATGATGCTTTCGTCGCGAGGATACGCCAGACAATTTTGATTCCGCCAGTCCGCGATCTCACCATGCCATTCTATCATGGGCGATGCCTCGGCTGAATGTCCACGAGATTGTAATTCGTTTACCAGACGCTCGATTCCGGCACCAGCGTCGCCTTTCAGGCTGACGTCGACCATGACGTTCTTGTTGATTGATGACGAGTCGATGTCCAGATGGACCTTTCTCGAATGCGGGGAAAATCTGTCGAGTCGAGCAGTGACACGATCGTCGAACCGAGCACCAATGCAGATCATCACATCGCAACCATGCATGGCCATGTTTGCCTCGTAGGTACCATGCAGTCCGGGCATTCCTAACCAAAGCGGATCTGAGGCAGGAAAAGCGCCCAGCCCCATGAGCGTCGACGTGATTGGAAAGCCAGTTACGCGCGACAACTGTCGCAAAGCCACCGTAGCACGTTCCCCCGAAGCGATCACGCCCCCGCCCGTGTAGATGAGCCCACGCTTTGCACTTTGGATTATGTCAGCGGCAGACGCGATTTGTGATTGGTCAAATGCGCCTTCACGCGACTTTGAATGTCTTGATAAGGCTGTCGGCCGGAAAGTAGTTTCCGCAAGTTGAACGTCTTTGGGAATACAGATCAAGACTGGACCTGGTCGGCCTGAAGCGGCTTCCTCGAAGGCCTTGTCGATGATTTCAGAAAGCGTCGCAACGTCGGTCACGAGATAACTGTGTTTGGTGCATGGACGGGTGATTCCAACGGCGTCGCATTCCTGAAAGGCGTCGGTACCGATAAGTGATTGCGGGACTTGGCCGCAGATGCAGACCATTGGAATGGAGTCCATCAACGCATCCTGAAGTGGGGTGACCATGTTCGTGATGCCGGGGCCAGACGTAACTAGCACTACTCCGGGTCGGCCACTTGCTCGCGCATACCCTTCGGCTGCATGCCCCGCATGCTGTTCGTGTCGCACCAGGATGTGGTCAATCCCGGATTGCTGGAAAAGCTCGTCGTAGATTGCGAGCACCGCACCACCGGGATAACCAAAAATCGTGGTTACCCCGTTAGCCCTCAGCGATTGTACGAGAATCTCTGCTCCACTAGCTTGTTCGGTCCGCGTCTCCAATTCCATATTGCCCTCCCACCGCCATCAATATCGACCTTGGTAACACGAAGGGGAAAGCATTCCCTGCCGATATGGATCAACGATCCTACCAGTTTCGGCATTGTCTGCCTCAGGAGGACGGGTCCCTAGGCATAGATGCCGGAGGTGTGCAGAGGGGCATCTATGAGAGCTACAGGTCGCTAGTGCTGGCCCCCTTGGCCAAGCCCAGCAAACAAGGCTCCTTTTGATTTTCGTCATTAGGTGCGGAAAAATGCCGCACATCCCTCCTTTACGGACATATGATACCTATATGATCAGGACATACGCAAATGAGCCATGGTGTAGCTCCTCCTTCACTTTGGCCCGACCTCAGACATTCTTGAGAGAAAGATAGGCAGATATAAATGATTTCGCGCGACATAGCCTTTGTTGTTTTCCCGGGTTTCCAAATCCAGGATCTAAGCGGACCTCTAGCCGTGTTTGAAAATGCCGCTCAGAGCCCGGACGATAAGCCCTACGACCTCCATATCGTTTCGCAAGGCGGAGGCTTAATAGTGAGTTCCTCCGGCCTTCCCGTGATGACGCAGCAAATCCGGAACGAAGCATACGACACGGTGATTTTCATGGGTGGCAGCGTTGTAATCGGTCCATCCGAACTGGGTCACGTGATGGATCGTACAGCAATGAGATCTCTTAGATCAGCGCGGAGGATCGCGAGCGTTTGCACAGGTGCGTTTATTCTTGCGTCGGCTGGCTGGCTGGATGGTCGGCGTGCTACAACACACTGGAAATATGCGGGTCAACTGCAGCGACTCTTCCCAAAGATAAAGGTGGAGAGTGATCGTATCTTTGTGAAGGACGGAGACGTCTGGACATCTGCGGGGGTTACCGCGGGAATTGATCTCGGTCTGGCGATGGTAGAAGAGGATCTGGGATTGGGAGTGTCGAAGATGGCCGCGCAGACGCTGGTGGTCTATCACCGCAGACCAGGTGGACAATCGCAGTTCTCGGCGATGCTAGACATGGAGCCCACGTCCGATCGTATTCGAAACGTCTTGACGTTTATTCGAGAGAATTTGACTGAAACCCTCACGACGGAAAAGCTCGCTGACGTGGCCCATCTGAGTCCGCGGCAATTCGGTCGAGCGTTCCTCTCGGAGACAGGAGAGACCCCTGCTAAAGCTGTCGAACGTCTCCGAGCAGAAGTCGCCCGGGTGAGGGTAGAACGGGGTGCAGAGCCTATCGAGGTGATTGCTAGGCAGGTGGGGTTCGTGGACCCAGAGCGGATGCGCCGCGCATTTATCCGTATCTTCGGTCATCCACCCCAAGGGGTACGGCGCATGGCTGAACAAAATATCGCTCTAGTAAACACGTCGGAGGCCATGGACATCGCGTGTTGAATGGTTTTCGCTCTGCGAAATTTGAATCTGCGCCCAGGAGACGTCTGTTTTCGAGGGGTAAACGTCCTTCGCGACCTTTTGGCGTTGTGCATATCTGGTCGTGAAGGTCGAACCGACCGGTCTCGAAAGAAGGGTTAAGGACGATGGTAACGATCCTCGACACCGCGCATGATACTCGTCCTCGTGTTCGGCACCCAGAAAAAGCTCATCGAGCCGACAACGAGACCTTAGCTAAACCTGAGTGGATCCGGGTGAGGGCACCCGTTTCCAAGGGCTATCAGGAGACCCGCTCGATCGTGAATGAGCACAAGCTCGTCACGGTCTGCGAAGAGGCGGGCTGTCCCAACATTGGTGAGTGCTGGGATAAGAAGCACGCCACCTTTATGATTATGGGCGAGATCTGTACACGCGCCTGCGCCTTTTGCAACGTCGCGACAGGTAGGCCAAACGCGCTTGACATGGCTGAACCGGACAACGTCGCCAAAGCCGTCAAGCAGATGGGCCTCGAGCATGTCGTCATCACCTCTGTCGACCGCGACGATCTGGAAGACGGTGGGGCCGAGCATTTCGAGAAGGTCATCTGGGCGATCCGTGCTCTCTCACCGGACACCACGATCGAAATATTGACGCCGGACTTCCTAAAAAAGCCAGGCGCGCTTGAGCGGGTCGTGGCCGCCAAGCCTGACGTCTTCAACCACAATATCGAGACCGTTCCGGGTAACTACCTGACGGTTCGCCCCGGCGCGCGTTACTTCCACTCGATCCGGCTCCTGCAGCGGGTCAAGGAACTCGATCCGAGCATGTTCACCAAGTCCGGCATCATGGTCGGCCTCGGTGAAGAGCGAAACGAAATGCTGCAGCTGATGGATGATCTGCGCACCGCAGACGTCGATTTCCTGACAATCGGCCAGTATCTCCAGCCGACGCGTAAGCATCATGCGGTGATGAAGTTTGTGACGCCGGAAGAGTTCAAGTCTTACGAGACGATTGCCTATTCGAAGGGCTTCCTCATGGTCGCTTCGAGCCCGCTGACCCGTTCATCTCACCATGCGGGTGACGACTTCGCGAGGTTGAGACAACGGAGGGACGGGCACTAGGCTGTTTGGGGACGCGGTAGCGGAGACCCCCCGATCGCACGCTTTCGATCGCAACAGGCGACCGCCGTCACTGTTTAAGAAACGCGCGGATAACCAATCCGACTAAAGCAACCGAGCCGACCCCCGCTAGCCAAAACCCAACGAAGTATATCGCGCGCGTAAGCACATTTTTCATGGTGTTCTCCTCGCCGACGCGCAAACATTGAGGTCCCCGCTTGAATGCAAAGTTGATGTGCCGAAATCACCGGCGCTCTCAATGATATCCATCCTCAGGTCGCACCTTTCCTCGAAATACCCAGTAGGCATATCCCGTGTAAACCAAGATTGTGGGGACCAAGACCGCGGTTCCAGCAAGAAGGAACTTCAAAGAGCTTGACGGCGCTGCAGCCTCCGGGATCGTCATCACCCCTGGTATAATAAACGGATAGAAGCTGATCCCTAACCCTACGAAACAGAGAACGAACAGGCCTAGCGCTCCCAAAAATGGTTGAAGATGTTTGTCGTGTCGCAGACCGTGCCAGATCATGTAAGCGCACAATACTAAGAGAAGAGGTACGAAGGACGAAAAGAACGCGATTGGCCAACCGAACCAGCGCTCGAAATATCGATCGTTGATAAATGGCGTCCAGAAAGACACCACGCCGATCAGCGTCAAAACTATGATCGTGAGCGGTTTAGCCAAAACTCGTGCCCGGCTCTGGACGTCCCCCAGGGTCTTTAGATTGATCCATGTCGCCCCTAACAAGGCATAGCCAAAGAGAACAGCAAAACCGGTCACAATTGAGAAAGGTGTAAGCCAGTCCCAAGGCCCTCCGACATAGGCTCGCCCCTCGACCTTCACACCTTGGATCAGTGTACCGAGAATAAGTCCTTGCATCATCGCAGCGATAGATGATCCAACTGAGAAGGCAATGTCCCAGAGGTGGGATCCTGGTCGCGTCCGCCATCTGAATTCGAATGCGACGCCGCGGAAAATTAGGCTGACGAGCATGAGTATTACAGGAATGTACAGCGCCGGAAGTACAACCGAATAGGCGAGCGGGAAGACGGCCATCATTCCTCCACCGCCGAGAACTAGCCATGTCTCGTTGCCGTCCCACACGGGCGCGATCGTATTTGTCATTAGGTCACGATGTCGCCGGTTCGGATAATAAGGAAAAATAATTCCTACTCCCAAATCAAATCCATCCAAGACGACGTATGCCAGGACAGCGAAAGCGATGATTGCTGCCCAGATGGTAGAGAGCTCAAATGTCATGTCGGCTTCCTTCCTGAGCTGGACCAGGTACGAGTCCTGCCGATCTGGTCGGAGCTGCATCTAGCTCGTGATCTTCCGTCGCTATTGGGGGCCGCCTCATAAGCACCAGGAGGTAGTAGACGCCTACCCCAAACACTACGAAATATACGATTATGAAAATCACCAATGATGTACCGACCTGGGAGGCGGAGACCGGAGAGAGACTGTCAGCCGTTCGCAAGTGTCCGTACACAGTCCACGGTTGTCTGCCTACTTCTGTCGTGTACCAGCCAGCCAAGACTGCGATAAATCCTGATGGCCCCATGGCGACAGCGGTTCTATGAAGCGGCCGAGACAGGTAGAGACGCCCTTTCCATCGAGCCCAGCTCGACCACAGGCCGAGTCCTAGCATCATGAACCCCAAACCGACCATTATCCTGAAGGTGAAGAACGGCATCAGAGCCTTAGGACGCTGATTTCTCGGCCACTCCTTCAGTCCTTTTATCTCCGAGCTGAGGTCATGCTTCAGGATGAGAGATCCAAGTTTAGGTATCTCGATCGCGTAGTCAGTTCGCTCCTTCTCATCGTTCGGGATGCCAAAAACGATCAATGGTGCGCCTTCTTTATGCGTTTCGAAATGTCCTTCCATTGCAGCTATCTTTGCGGGTTGATGCTCAAGCGTGTTGAGCCCGTGAAGATCGCCCACCAGTATCTGCGCAGGAGTTCCGATTGCGGCCATCCACATTGCCATCGAGAACATGATCCGTACTTGGCGGTAGTTGTGCCCCTTAAGCAAGTGCCATGCGCCGACGCCGCCGACAGTAAATGCCGTAGTAAGGAAGGCCGCGATCACCGTATGCGTCATACGGTACGGGAACGATGGATTGAGAATGATCTTCCACCAGTCTTCGGGGACGAAAATCCCGTTGGTGTCTATTCTGAAGCCCGCTGGAGTGTGCATCCAACTGTTAGCTGAAGTTATCCATGTGGCAGAGATCAAAGTGCCAAGAGCAACCATAGTGACTGCGAACATGTGGGCGGCGTCGCCGACGCGATGGCGTCCGAACAGTGCAATCCCAAGAAATCCAGCCTCGAGAAAGAACGCTGTAAGGACTTCATAGCCCATGAGCGGTCCTATTATTGGGCCTGCTCGGTCAGATAAGACCGACCAGTTTGTCCCGAACTGATAACTCATCACGATGCCGGACACGACGCCCATGCCAAATGTAACAGCGAATATTGTCTTCCAATATTCGAATAGCTTTAGATAGGCTTCGTCTTTTTTCCAAAGCCACATCGCATTCAGCACCGCTAAGAAGCTAGCTGTGCCGATGGACAACGCGGGGAAGACAAAGTGGAACGACACCGTGAAAGCGAACTGTATTCGAGCGAGTTCCTCCGCTTCCAATCCGAGGAAAATCATTAGTCCATCCTCCGGTTCATGCCGCCAGCGGAGATTAACGGCTCGCTACGCATCCTCGACCAATGCGGTTTTCGTGGTGGAAGAGACTGATGTGCATACCGTTCCGAAACACCAACATTGGTCTGTTTGCTGCGATGGCATGATGTGTGTAGCTTAGTCAAAATCGTCGCTCCTTTGGAAAGCGACCTTTGCTTAAAATGGCGCGACACTAATGGTTAGGACGGTGATCCCTCGAAATGCGCCAGACGATCCGGAGGGGCTGGGATGCAGGGACCGGAGCTCCTCTAGTGCGACGGTTTGCCTCATCTCTGCGGTTGAACCGGAGAGGCGCAAGTCTGGTTTCGCAAGCAAGGCGGCGTCCACCTGCAAAGCAGTAGCGTCCTACGCCTATGTTGCGGCATATCCAGCGTCGATCATCAGTGCGGTAAAGATTGCAAAAAGGTACAGCAGAGAGAAGAAGAACATGCGCTTAGCTGCGGCCATCTCGGCAGTTGGCTCGAGCTTGCTGAGGACGCCTACAGCAAGCGCAATAAATATCGACCCCAGTGCCCCAGCAAATATTCCATACTCTTGGCCTGATAAACCGATCAGGCTTGGCACCACACTAACCACAGCGGTCAAGCTCGCATACATCACCATCTGCCGCTTCGTCGAAGCTGGCCCGGCGACGTTTGGCATCATCGGTACTCCCGCCGCTTCGTAATCGCGTATTGAAAAAAGGGCGAGTGCCCAGAAGTGCGGGGGTGTCGAGAAGAAGATGATCAGAAATAGCGCAAAGCTGTCGAGGGAAATGCTTCCCGTCACCGCAGACCAGATCATCGGTGGGAGAGCGCCCGCTGCGCCGCCAATTACGATATTTTGGGGCGTCGAGCGCTTCAGCCACATGGTGTATACTACCGCGTAGAAAATGATGGTTAGCGCAAGTAGGCAGGCCGCAAACCAGTTGATTCACAACTGACAATATAATACCGAACACGAGCCCCTGTCGTGGTGAAACTCGACCGGTTGGAATGGGTCGGCGGGCAGTCCGTACCATTAGCGCGTCGATGTCGGCGTCATACCACATATTGAGAGAAGCCGATGCCCCAGCACCCGTGGTAACGCAAATGATAGTAACAATTGCTGTGATGACGTCTTTGGAACCAGGGGCTAACACGAAGCCAGCAACCGCAGTAAAAACCACGAGTATCAATATTGGTTTTAGTAGCTCGAAGTAGCTGACCAAAGCACCTCTTCGCCTCCGATCACAGTCGGAATTTGCTTAGGATTTCGGCTTTCTGCTAGAGTCATCGACGGTGTCCAGGAGATTGTCTGCGTCCGACAAGCCAGAAATAAAAACACGGCTCATTCGAGGGACAGCGGTAGGGAGCGGTCGACGCCCAAGTGGTTTCGCATGGACGCCGAATTTACATAATGAGGACCAGCGCCGTTCAGCAAGCATAAGGCGGAGCGAATGACCCGGTGCGCATCGCATCGACTCACTCTGCTCCGCCTATCGATCACCAGCAGATGTAGCGATGTAGCCGTCTGCATCGAACATCCATCAGGGCGTTTTCAGGCTTGTTTTAGTTAATCTCGGAAAGCAGCGACGCTACGCATCTCGATCTTCAGTTCAGGTAGACCGAGCGCGTCCACGCCGATCGCCGTCCACGCCGGGAAAGAGCTCGTCAGATACTTTTCTTTAACAGCGATAAACTGCGAGAACGTGTCTGGAAGCTTAACGTGATAGCTGTAGATCTCCACTAGATCCTCCGTGGTCAGTCCGGCCCAGCGAAGGACTTCGACAGTCTTTTGGAATACAAGTTCCACTTGCTCCGTAATATCCTCGGGGACAGAGCCATCCGTTTTCAGAGCGATCTGACCCGAGATGAAAAGGAGCCCTCCAGCGCGGACCGCTGGCGAATATCCGTATTTGTCGAACTCGGCCTGAGAAGGGAAAAGAGGGGAGTCTGCTGGAACAGTGATTATCTGCTTCGACATCTCGAAGATCCTTGGGTTATCTAATAACAACGGACCTTGAGGCCCTCGGCGGTTCTCCCGTAAAGGCCTCTCGAAGTAAAAGACGTATTTCCCTCGATTAGCGTCTTGGGGCAGCCGTGGGGCATCAATGGAATGAAAAGCCGATGTCACCGTGCTGCTGCCGAAGGCAGATATGGCTGTTCTTCACGGAGCCCGTCTGGTCCATCCTCAATAAGCCAAATCTGAAGTAACTGGCGTGACAGCCTGATCGCATAACCTGCTCTTCTGGGCAGATCGGCTGAGCGCTACCCGTACCGATAATAATTAGCTCAAACGGCTCACGAAGTTTTGGATATGCTGAATCTGTAAGGCTATCGGCATTGGAATCGGCTTCTTCCCATTAAGCACTTCGGTTATATAAGCCGCAATGGAATCCCGCGAGAGATCTTTAGGCCAGTCGGGGCCGGGAGATATAATGCTGGTTGCAGCTTCTTGCGCCAATTTGCGCTCTCCGCTGAAGAATATTTCGATCTCTTGAACCTTCCTAGCGTCTGCAACTGGCTCCCCTTCAATACCTCGGATGAGCAGGGCATTTGCGTTCAGCATCTGGAAGGTTTCGCTCATCAAGAGCGCGAATGCACTATGAGTATAGCTGCCTACAACAAGAGCATCTCCCATAACTGGGTTCATCAACTTGACTACGCTATGCGCCGAGTTCCTGAGGCCGATCACTCGACGGACCTCGAGGAGGCGATGAAGCTTCGGCGAAATGACCTCGATTGGCAGGAAGTTGATCTCATCGTCCTCAACATCGTCAACGGAGGTGCGCTCGCAGTGACCAAGCGCTTCGAGAACTTCAGAGGTTGTTGTTCGCCCTGGGTCTCTTTGAACTCCATGAATGATGACACGTAGACCAGCTTGCTCGAGCAAAAGTGCCAATAGTGGAGTTAGAACGGGTAACTTCCGGGCACCATTGTAGCTCGGAAGAACAATGGTTGGCCTCCCTTTCGGCGATGGTGCTATCCAAGAAAACGTTCGATTTGCCGCGTCGAGAAATCCCGCCATCTCTTCAGCTGTCTCGCCTTTCACTCGCATGGCTAGGCAGAACGCGCCGACTTCAAGGTCTGAAACATGTCCATCGAGGACTTGGGTGAGAAGATCGGCTGCTTGCTCTCTATTTAGTGGCCGAGCGCCTCTCGCTCCTCTACCGATGGCTTTCAGGTAGTGACTTATACTCATGCTAATGGTCCCCGGTGACCTGCTTGAGGTCACTTTTAACGGTACCTAGCATCGTCAAAATGACATTCTTCCCTCATTTCTGGACTCGGCGATGCTGCTTCTGCGAACGCTGATGGGTTAAGCGGTTGATTCGTCTGCTGTATCCGGCCGCCAGCCCTTCATTGCCACTCTTTCTCGGCAGAAACCTAGAATCATTCCAAATGACGCTTACCTCCTGTAGCTTTAAATTTTGCAGTTGTTGGAGTCGAAAAATGCGCCTCACTCGGCAGACGAACTACGCTGTTCGCATACTTATGTACTGTTGTGCGAATGATGGGAGTATTAGCCGTATCCCCGACATCGCGAGGGCCTACGGGCTTTCCGAACTGTTTCTGTTCAAAGTCGTTGCGCCTCTATCGAAGGCGGGCATCGTGAAGACTACACGAGGTCGAAACGGTGGCATCGCGTTAGGGCGAGCGGCCGCCGAAATAAGCTTGCTTGAAGTTGTGCGCGTCTCCGAGGACAGCTTCGCCATGTCTGAATGTTTCGAAGCCGACGGCGGACTCGACTGTCCACTCCTTGATGGGTGCAGCCTGAATTCAGCGTTGCATGAGGCGCTCTCAGCTTTCTTCAACGTCCTTTCGCAACATTCGATCGCAGATCTCGTAAAATTTCGGCCTGAGATGAAGCGCCTGTTGGGTATCCCGACGGACACATTTGCCGAGCGCTCCGTATTTCATCCAGACAGCCCCTACCAACATTAAGGCGGCGGTATCGTCAACAGACCTAGCGGACACGCTTGAACAACCATCAGAAAACACAAAGTAATTGGCGCGTATTAAGGTTCAAACCGTGATGGGCGGATTCGCTCTAATCTCTTCCGAAAAGAAGCAGTAACGCGCCGCTTCGGTTCGGGTAATCAACATCTGGACTTGGACGTCGTTTCGCACCATGGCGAGCTTCACAGCAAACGATTATAACGCCGATTCGTGGTGATCGGCGTTATAGCGCTAGGGCATGTTTTTCATCTGCTCAGGTGACATCGGCATCATGTTTGTGTTGAGATGGTACATCACCCAAAGCGAGCCAACTAACGCGATGGCCACGATGATGATCGTGAAAATCAACGCCATGATCATCCAGCCGCCTTCAGCTTTCGCATTCATATGCAAGAAGTAAATCATATGCACTACTATCTGCGCGGTGCCAAAAAGCATGATAGCAGCAACTGTCATGAGTTTGCTGTCGAGCAGATTTCCCATAACGATCCAAAACGGGACCGCGGTCAATACGACTGAGAGGGTGAATCCGATTACGTAACCTCTCAAGGACCCATGGCCTGCCTCATGACCATTGTTGTGTCCATGATGTGTCGCGGATGCGTCCTCGTGAGCCAGGCCTTTTACGGTCATCCGACAATCCCCATGAGATAAACAACTGAGAAGACTCCGATCCATACGACGTCCAAAAAATGCCAGAACATCGACAGACACATCAGACGTCGTCTGTTTTCCGTAACCAAACCGTGCTGGGAGACCTGGGTCATCAACACGACGAGCCATATCGTCCCAAAAGTGACGTGCAAGCCGTGCGTGCCTACCAGGGTGAAAAACGCTGAGAGGAACGCGGATCGCTGAGGACCAGCGCCTTCTTGAATAAGATGGGAAAACTCGTAGAGTTCGATACCGAGAAACACTAGGCCAAAGACACCAGTGACCGCGAGCCACATCAGCGTCCCGTTTCTGTGGTCGCGCTCCATACTGAGCATCGCAAAGCCAAAAGTAATGGAAGATAGCAACAGTGTCCCCGTGTTGATTGCGACCAGCTTCAAATCGAAGAGATCGCTAGGCGATGGACCTGCTGCATAATTGCGGCCGACGACTGCGTAGGTGGCGAACAAAACCGCAAAGATAAGGCAATCGCTCATCAGGTACAGCCAGAAGCCAAGTCCGGCGCTTCCTTCAGGGTGGTAATCTTCCCGGAGATAGAACTCCGGTGTTTCGGGGGCTGATTTGTCTATATTGCTCATTTTATATAACCTCGGCTGTCAGCAGCTTCGCTCTCGCTGCCTCGACGGCCTCGACTTCGTCGACGCGAATGAAAAAGTCCCGCCGATAGTTGTAGGTGTGGGAGATAGCGACGAACATTACTGCCGCGAACGCCAGCAGAACGAGCCACCACATGTACCAGATGAGCCCAAATGCCAGCACAACGCTTAGAGCTGACAGAATTGCACCGGTGCCTGTATTCTTCGGCATGTGTATCGGTCGGAAGCCTTCCGAGGGACGAACGTAGCCCCGGCTTTTCATATCGTACCAACTGTCATGATCGTGGACGATTGGGGTGAAAGCAAAGTTGTATTCGGGCGGCGGAGAAGACGTTGACCATTCCAGGGTACGACCGTTCCAAGGGTCGCCTGTGACGTCGCGCAGTTGATCTCGCCTGAAGTAGCTGACGATGAGCTGCACGATAAACGAGGCGATCCCAAGTGCAATTAATCCAACCCCTATGGCCGCGATGATAAACCAAATTTGCAGGGATGGATCATCGAACTGGCTGACTCGACGAGTAACGCCCATCAGGCCGAGCGCATAGAGCGGCATGAAGGCGAACAAGAAGCCAATCTGCCAGAACCAGAAAGAGGTTTTGCCCCAGAATGCATCAAGTCTATAACCAAAGGCCTTGGGGAACCAGTAATTGATGCCAGCAAGCACGCCAAACAACACCCCGCCGATGATGACGTTGTGAAAGTGGGCAATCAGAAATAGCGAGTTGTGAAGAACGAAGTCAGCTGGCGGAACGGCCAACATCACTCCGGTCATGCCGCCGATGAGGAAAGTCGCCATGAAGCCAATGGTCCACAACATTGGAACGTCATATCGAATGCGTCCCCGGTACATCGTGAATAGCCAGTTGAACATCTTCGCACCGGTGGGGATCGAGATGATCATCGTGGTCACACCGAAAAACGCATTCACTGAGGCACCCGAACCCATAGTGAAAAAGTGGTGGAGCCATACCAAATAGGACAAGACCATAATCGCGCATGTTGCGTAGATCATGGACGCGTAGCCGAATAGGCGCTTTCCAGAAAATGTCGCGACGATCTCCGAGAATATCCCAAAGCAAGGGATGATGAGGATATAAACCTCTGGATGGCCCCAAATCCAAATGAGGTTGACGTACATCATCGAGTTGCCGCCAAGGTCATTAGTGAAGAAGTTGGTGCCCACGTAGCGATCGAGGGTCAAGAGAGACAAGGTCGCGGTCAAAATTGGGAAACTGGCGACGATAAGGATATTCGTGCAGAGTGCCGTCCAGGTGAAGACGGGCATCTTCATCATTGTCATGCCGGGAGCACGCATTTTGACGATAGTTGCAATCAGGTTAATGCCGGAAAGAGTCGTGCCCACGCCCGCCACCTGAAGTCCCCAAATGTAGTAATCGACGCCGACTCCCGGGCTGTAGTCAGCTCCGGATAACGGCGGATATGCGAGCCAACCCGTACGAGCAAACTCACCTACGAAAAGCGAAATCATGATGATCACCGCGCCGCCTACGGTCATCCAAAAGGAAAAGTTATTCAGGAATGGGAACGAGACGTCACGAGCACCGATTTGTAGTGGCACCACATAGTTCATGAAGCCAGTTACAAAGGGCATCGCGACGAAGAAGATCATGATCACGCCGTGAGCGGTAAAGATCTGATCGTAATGGTGGGAGTTTAGGTAACCCTCATTGCCGTTGAACGCGATTGCCTGCTGAATACGCATTAAAATGGCGTCGGAAAAGCCGCGCAGCAACATTACAATTGCCAGGATGATGTACATGACGCCGATCTTTTTGTGATCAACGCTGGTGATCCAGTCGTGCCACAACGGTGCCCACCATCTCATATACGTTACGAGCCCGAGGATTGCGATGCCACCGAGCATGACCGCGCAAAAGGTCACTACGAGGATCGGCTCATGATAAGGGATTGCATCGAAGGTCAACCGCCCGAAGATTAACTTCAGGATTGCAGGATCTGAGAACATGAAGTCATCCGTTTAGTGCTGAAAGCGGTGAGCATTTAGTTGTTGTTGAACTGGTCTGGGGCCGGGTCATCATTCGAAGACGAATTGCCAGAGGTTGGATCGCTGGGCTCATCCGCCTCGTGTGGAGGGGTGTCGCTGCGCGCGGGGAGGCCAGATGCGGGGACGGTGTCTCCAAGGCCGCTACCATGGCCACCATAGTAATCTGCGTGACGGTCATCGTATTTGAGGCGTTCACGGTTTTCCGTGCTCTCGGTACCCGCCCCACCCATCATGTCGATTTGCATCATCTCATTGAGGCACATTCTCCCGGATCGCACACAGAGGTTCAGGATCTTCTGGTACAAGTCCTCTTCGACCTTTGCGTAGTAGCGAACTGGCTCGCGTTCACTCGGTTTCTCTAGCTTAAGATACGTGTCTCGATTGAGCGCAGTGCCATTCTGTTTGACGCGCGCTATCCAATCGTCGAAGCCCTCTTGTCGGAGGCCGTAGAACTTGAAGCGCATGTGAGAGAATCCAGCTCCACTGTAGTTGGCAGACAGGCCATCAAAAACGCCTTCGTGATTGATAACGGCGTGCATTTTTGTTTCCATGCCGGGCATCGCGTAGATCTGGCCTGCAAGCGCAGGGATGTAGAATGAGTTCATCACCGAGGATGCGCTGATTTTGAAGGTGATGGGACGGTCGATCGGTGCGGCCATTTCGTTGACCGTCGCAATGCCGTACTCAGGATAGAAAAAGAGCCACTTCCAATCGAGAGCAACCACCTCCACTTCTAAGGGGCGGACATCTGTGGAAACTGGACGCTCTGGGTCGATACGATCAAGTGGGCGATATGGATCGAGCTTATGGGTACTGATCCAGGTAATTGTCCCGAGTGCAATGATAATAGCAAGCGGAGCGGACCAAATTACGACCTCTAGGCGCGTCGAATGATGCCACTCAGGATCATACCTAGCTTTCGGGTTCGACTGGCGAAAATGCCACGCGAAGTAGAATGTCAGAAAGAGCACGGGTACGATGATCAACAACATTAGCATCGTCGAGACGATGATTAAGTCAGCCTGCTGTTGAGCAATGTCGCCAGAGGGAGCCATAACGACGAATTTGCAACCGGAAAGGACGGACGCGGATGCAATGGAAACGAGCGCGGAACAATGTTTCATCATTCGCTTAAATGCTGTGCGAGCGCCAGTCTGCGCCGCGTTCCGTTTTAGAGGCACGACCATAAGGTATCCAAAAATGTTAGGGAGAAGCCTGAGCTATTGCTCGTAGATAAAGCGCTGCGTTCGTTATGCTTTGATCGGGGGCGGCCGGGGGGAGTTTTCTTGGAGATCAGGATCGACGCGACATCTCGGCTGTCAGTCAAACTGTGCATTTGTCGGTCCTCCGTGATTTACGCATAAGGTGCTTTATCGTGTCATGGAGCATTTCGCTGATTGAGGTGAGCGCTCTCTAGCAGCGAGTTCGAGCTATCCTGATGATCCGATATTTGCCGAACGGGTAGTCAGCTTTTAAAACTCATGCAACTCCTCGGTGCCCCAAGACATAATCAACGTCGGCAAACGAGGCATCTTTGTCTAGAAACTGGTCGTTGGACATGATGGGACAAGTCGAGGGTTCGCTGCCTACTTGCAATTCTGAACGTCCAGTTTGTGTCGACTATCCCCGCGCGTGGCCCATCCATTTCCTTTTAGTGATAAGCGGGAGCGGACAGAAATTTTTTATGTGCGTAAAAGCGAAAAGATGCGCTCGTAGGTTGCTGGGCGATGGACCATTGTCAATCGTTAGCATCTACTGCGAGCGTTGATTGCGATAGCCAATTTCTGGAGAAGCACAATGTCCTCGTCGAGGATTCAGACACTGGATGATGTGTATAGATTTGCAGAAGATTCATTTCCGGGTGAACCTTTATCGTGGAATTCGCAGCTGCGACCCGCCGTTGGAGTTGACGACGGTGAGCGCTATCTCATTCGCTTATTTCGCAAGACTGGCACCTCAATCGACGATGACCTCCGCCATTTGCTCGAAAGAGGACTTCGGCGAATTCGCCGCGTGCTGACGTCTAGGCGAGCCAGAGATGTACTTGCGGAAGTTATTGAAATTCGGGAGGACAGCCAGGAAATTGGCGTCGTCATGTTGTTGCCCGGCGATCCCCTGTCCGGCTCGGCGCATAGGAGACGATCTCTGCACCAGCAGAGCATGACGGCAAGCGGCCGCCGAGTCGTCTGGCAGAACCTTCAGCGAGTGGTCGAAGGCCTTACGCTTTGCCATGATGCAGGGATCGTCCATGGTTCGATTAACCTGCACACGATCTTTTCGCATTCAGATCGATTGGTAGACTACCGTCTAGGGGGGTACGAATCCTGCGTGCAAATCACGGACGGAGACCTTACCTTGGCGCGGAACACTCTCCGTGGCAAATCCGTCGTTTCTTTTCGAAATGATTGGATGGATTTGGGAAAGGTAGCTCGCTCAATCCTCGGCCTTGAGAGCGATAAGCCGCCCGCCCTTACGAGCATAGAGCTCAAGATGCTCGAGCGCTTAGCAAGCCCGCCGAAATTTCAGCTCTTCAGTGGGCGTGAAATATTTCGAGAAGTCGCAGACGTGATCACTGAGCTCGAGCGAATAGGCTCCGGAAGTGATGGTGAGATGATCCTCTTTCCAAGCCGTCAGTCGATACAGAGCGATTTGCCTTCATTGGCACAAGGGAGCATCGCCGCATCCGATGTCCCCGCAATCTTAAAGTTTGTCGCGGATGATCTGGCAACCGCAGAGGTTTTTGCTGTAAAGACGAATTCAGGTTTGATTAAGTTGGTGACTGATCTGGCGACCTACAACGTTCGCCCCGATGAAGAGAAGGTCGGGGTGATAGTAGGGGCGTGGAAGCGTCGAGCTGATGATCGAGTGGCAGATGCCTTTGAGATGAAGCATCGCATTCGTCTCGAGCAAAACCGCGCAAGTGCCATTGATCGGACGCGGCGCTCGGGTCTCAATATACTGAGTTGGGACGAAATCAACGAGCGCGATGCTCCATCCGGTTTCGAAGATGATCCGCCAGCATGGTTTGCGTTGGTACTGCTTGAAGCATTTTCGCTGCTACGCGAGCAGTTTAGGATTTATCCGGTCGAGGTAGTGAATGCGCCCAGCCAAGACGGAACCGATTTGGTGTGGGTAACTCCCTGCGATGATGCAGAGAGAGATGAACGGAGAAAGCGTGCGGGTCTGAGACCGTCTGCCGACGCGCTCAAACGGGAGTTGGATCATGACGAGGGCCTTCCGGACTGGACCCTGTCGCCCTCGGATGCCTTGGGCGGATTGAAGGAGCGACTTCCAGAACTGTCGCACGAAGGCGCGACCCGAGCGCACGGCTTAAGGCTCTACGCATTCTCCTCCAGTGAACCGGTCATACCGGGAAGACGTCTTTTCCTTCGACCGCGAAAAGACGCAGGGCTTGAGCAGGCTGTAAAGAGGCGCTTGGAAAATATCGTGGCCGCAAGGACGAATGTCGATCTTCTGCGTTCGATAGATGATCCAGCCCAGGTAGCGGTCGATCCTGCCCTCGTTGATATCGCCGCACCCGCCGACGCGCCGCCAGGCTTAGATCCTTCCAAACGCCTGGCTTGGAAGTCTGTCGCCGATGGGCAGTCCGTCAGTGTGGTTGTAGGTCCACCAGGTGTCGGCAAAACTTATCTTATTTCGGAGTTGATCAAAAGCATCCATGGCGAGGCAGGACGGTCACGCATATTGATCTCGGCTCAAAACCACGAGACGCTTATCAATATGGAGCATGAGCTACTCCAGGCGTTACCCTCCGAAGTCGCCATCGTCGTGCGTGTCGAGAAGTCTCGGAATGGCGGGATGAAGAGCCCGTTACGTGAGAGGTCAGAAATGCTGTTGAGAGGCATCAGACAGGACAGCAGCCTTGGACCGGTGGCCGCGCAGATCGAGCAGATCAGGAAAGCGTTGGATCCCGAGACCCCAGGCGACATGGCTGTTGCAGAGAGAGTGTTCCGCGATACCGAGAATCTCCTTCTACGCTCCTCGAATGTCACACTCGCAACGACCTCGTCCCCGACCATTCAAGAGATGATTGCTGATGGTGAACAGTTTGACTGGGTTTTTGTCGAGGAAGCGGCTAGGGCGAATGGAGCTGAACTAATCGGCGCGTTGTTGCTGGGAAATCGGCGGGTGATAATCGGGGATCATAAGCAGCTATCGCCGTTTGACACGCTTGAACGGCAGAAGCTCTATGATCCCGAGACGGCCCAAGTGCTTCTCGCAGACGCACGATCCCAGCTCTCCACGATTTCCGACCTCTCTCCGCAGGTAGATCAGGCCCTAAAATCCCTAGAGGGCAATCCTACATTGATGACCGAAGTCCTTGCACTCGCAAGACGGTTAGAGGAGCCGTTCCGCGCAATCGCAGAGCGCGAAGAGGACCGCGAGAGGTTACTTGGACACCCGAGCAGTATCGCCAGCACGCTCGTCGAGCAGAGCCGGATGCATCCCGCCATTTGCCAGCTTGTCTCTAAGATCTTCTACGAGACGAAATTGAAGACGGCCACGCGTGTGGGTGAGCGCAAACCAACCGTCTCAACGAATTATCCGCGCATGAATGCGCCTGTGGTTGTACTCGATCTTCCGGCGTTGAGTTCTGTCAGTAAGGTCGCATTCGAGAAGAACCAGAGGGGCTCCTACAGTAACTCAACCGAATGTAGAGCGCTAATCGAGGCTATACGCCTCATACGACCGGGAGTGGACGAGCGTGGACGAGTAGCGACCCTTGTATTTCTCGCGCCGTATTGGGCGCAGGTTAGGCAATTGGAACGCGTGCTGAGCCATCGCATCGATAGTGAAACAAAGACTCTGTTCGGGTTCGCAAGTGTGCGAGGCGATGGTCGCTTTTGCTATACAACGGATAGCTTTCAAGGCGGCGAGGCGGACGTAGTTGCCGCGAGCCTGGTAAGAAATAACATGATGGTGGGACGGCGTGCCCTTGGCCATGTGCGAAGCCCACAGCGCATGAATGTGCTCCTTAGCCGAGCGCGGCAAAAACTTGTACTCGCCACAAGTCTCAATTTTCTAGGCGATGCGGTGGACGGTACCGATCCGGATCACTTGGGTGGCGAGCTGAGCTTCATTCGAGAAATGGTGAGCGAAATTAGAGTTATCGGTGAGACCGACTTCCCGGATGTCGGCAAGGGTGCATCAATCATCGATGTCGGTCCAGACGGAAAGCTGATGCTATGAAGATTTATGTCGCTGGATGGCACTACCGGGCTCGGGCTATCATTCAACGCGTGTGGGGCTGGAGCCCAATCGAGGAGATGACGCTGTTGCGCTTGCATACCGCACCAGGCTCTATTCGCCGCGTTGCAAATGACCTCTCGGTTGCGGAGCAGGTTGTTGAAGCTGCTGTCGCTAGGCTTATGCAGTTCGGCCTACTAGAAGTGCAGATTTCCGAGACGCCTGTTTTGACGACCAGCCCTATTGGGAAGGAACTCCTGCATACAGATCGCCCGCTCCCCGAAAGAACTGTCGAGCGCGAGGTTAACATTAGCTTGGTTTATGAAAGGGCAGGCCATTCAATCTATCGTCGAAAAGACGTGGTTCTAGCGAACCCTTCGGACGTTGCTGGCTCTGCAGGGTTAATGGATTATCCTCCCGCCGATCCGCCCGAGAATGACGATAGCATGGCCTATCGAGTTAACGTGCTCGTCGCAAATCAGTTGCGGCCTGGTGAATGGCTGCGCGGAGTGAGGACTGTGAACTCGGTCACGGAACGCAAGTTCATCGTGTATGATCTTGAGAAGGTCCGAGAAGGCGGCTTTCCGGAGGGATCAAGCAACGAGATACAATCGATCCTTACCAAAATAAGCAAAACAGGACAAATTCCCAAGTTAGAAAAAGCAAAACCGGAGGAGGCGGTGGCCTTCTCCACACTCGTGGACTCCCGCACGCTGCTTGTTGGCTCGCAAGAGCATGTCGAAAAGTTCGAAGAAATCGCTGACAGGGCGCGAAGCGACCTGTTTGTATTGTCGACTTTCGTAGCGCTGCAAAGCGACGAAAGAGGTCGTGAGCAGCGGGAGCGGATTTTCACCGCTATCGAACGCGCATCTGCCCGCGGTGTGAGAGTACACATCTTTTACGGCACGAGCCTCGACGATGATTTAAAGAACGCGACGGCCGTGGAAGAGCTTCGGGTACGCTTTACCCGCGGGGCAGCGTCTAAGAGCTACGTTCGTATTCACAAGGACACGGTTGGGAGCCACGCTAAGTTTCTCGTTGGAGACGACGGAGAAGGGGGAGCGGTTGTAGTTTTGGGGTCGTGCAATTGGTTGTCTTCGCCTTTTTCTGCAGTTGAAGTGTCTGTTGAAGTTCGAGAGAGGGAGGCGGTTGCCCAGCTAGTTGCTCTCTTGCGCAACATCGTAGGACCAATCAGTGAGGGACGCCGTTCGGTGGAAGCGCTCACATTCCTATCTGCCGAGATGAGGCGGCGAAGAAGCATCGTGACCGATCTTCAAGACGATGCTTCGCGCGCAGACGCAAAGATGACAATTGTGCTCGCGCATGAGCATGAGCGGCTAGTCAGGAGAGCAGCTCATGAGGCAAATCATTCTTTCGTTTGCTGTACAAATCGCGCAGGGGCAACGATGGTGCCCGGCATCTTTAATCCGGCGCACGCGGCAGGGCAACGTGTGCCGGATGTGCGCATCTACTACTCACGACGATCACGTCCAATCAAACCTAAGCACATTGCAAGACAGCGCGAACGCCTCTTCGGCCTCGCACGCGTTTTAGGAGTTCGTGAGCCCCAACTACATGCTAAGTTTCTGTGCTGGGACAGCGATAATGCTCTCATAACTACTTTCAACTGGGCGTCCCAGACAGGGCAAGCTGACAACTCGTTGGACGAGATTGGCGTGTTGATCCAGTCTCCGGGGATCGCAACCTCTCTATTGGACAAGTTCGAGGCCTTGCTGCCTGTTGATGCGCGCAAAGCCCGTGATCTGCGAAACGCTTGATCGAGCCATCACCTCCATCATGGCTTCGCGAGAGATTAAGGTCTGTTGCAATTCAATAATTTCAACGTCGACCGGTCGACCCTCACTGGCGCAAGTTCATTGGAGAACCCATATTTATTGCACCAATCGCTCGGAGGTTTGATATGACTTTAGAACGTGCTGTGCTCGCTGGAGGCTGCTTTTGGGGAATGCAGGATCTTATCCGCAAGCTCCCTGGCGTCGTATCTACTCGGGTGGGTTACACTGGCGGCTCTGTGAAGAATGCCACCTATCGAAACCATGAAGGACACGCAGAAGCGATCGAAATCAACTTCGATCCTTCAAAGACGAGTTTTCGCGAACTTCTCGAGTTCTTTTTCCAGATACATGACCCGAGTACCCTTAATCGGCAGGGGAACGACGACGGCACAAGCTATCGCTCGGCGATCTTTTACACGTCGGACGATCAGAAGAAGATCGCGGTCGATACCATCGCTGACGTTGATGCCTCCGGTATCTGGCCAGGCGAGGTAGTTACCCAAGTTGAGCCTATCGGAGAGTTTTGGGAAGCCGAGCCTGAGCACCAGGATTATCTTGAGCGCATTCCTTGCGCTGCCCACGCATTTAACGGGCTCATCTTCGCCGCCGAATTGGCCTTACGCTGGCCCAGAAGCCTTCCAATTTCTGCTCGGGGCCTTGAAGCGTTGTCATCTGGTCTCGCCGCAATTCGCCAAGTTGATAGCCTTCTATCCACGCCTCGAACCGCAGATCATCATCCAAATACGGGCACGTGAACGCGCCAGCTCCAATCATTGCTGCCTTGGTGCCTCGCCTGATTGTTCGATTTCTCTCTTTTGTTGAAAGAGCCATCTTGAGCCTAAAATGACTAACGATCCTATCAGGACATACAAATGGTGAAGGAGGGCCGTTGTGATCGGGAGGATAGACACTAACGGTTGGCTTTAGGCAGGCATTTATCCCTCATAAATGGACATAATCGAGTTGGCGTTCGCCCGTTCTCTCCGCGCGCCGTGTTGAAGCCTCTGCATCGACGTGACCTTGATCTTCTGAGGTAAATGGATCACGCAGCCCCAATCCATCGTCCTCCCCCCCATTATTTTACGGGTGACGCTGGTCCCACGCTTAGAAAAATCGAGAAGCGTATGTGTCTGCAGTTACATTGGAATTGACTCGTCCTTCTTCGTACGGCATCCCGAGGTAGTATTACTTTACCGATATCCCACTGCGCAGCATCCGGTCTAATTCATTAGACATCGGCATCTCCCTAAGGCATCGGAAAACGCGGTCACGGGAGGGAAAATTGTCGGCGTGGATCCTGGAAGCTAATAGCAATCTGAAAAAGGCGGCGAATTTGATCGACAGCCCGGTCACCTTCAAGAACGCCATCTTCGCAATATGGTCGTCGATGAACGACGCACCTGATCGGATCCGCAATTTTTTCAGATTTTTTGGGGAGAAGGATCTTCAGGACGACGCCTCATCGAGAAGTCTCGAAAGTCTATTTAATCCCTTGAGAGTAGGCGACGGCTCCGATGATTATCAGATGGAAATGTTCAGGGAGCTAGCCGTGAGACTGCGATGCATCGAGCAAGCGTTTTATGCTATGGACGATGGCGGTACATCGCGAAGCCAGCGGCGCTATAAGGTCAATTTCAAGGGTAATGAGGCCTTCTTTCTAAATCGCGCGCCCAAGAATCGGATTGCAAAAGATGGCGACCCGTTTTTTAGGCGCGCTTTCGAAAGATCAAGGATAATACCCGGTCGCATAGGCGATTTTAAAGTTCTGCTCGAGACACCTAACGACGCGCCTGGAAGAGCTCGCGCGTCCGGGGGCCAAGATTTCAAGGTTGGTGCCGGACTTTTCAATAATCTCACACTCAGCATCGACACGGGGACGGACAAAGGCTTCGTAGTGAAAGGGGTCGAGTGCGCCAATCAGTTCGAAACAATCTCCACCCAACTGGCCGCTGCCGCCACAAGCAATTGTGCTGGTGTCGTCTATCCTGAACTAACAATCGACGACGATACGGTAGCTCGGATGCAATATTCCATGGCGGCTGGGGAGATTTCCACGCGGGGTATCAGTTTCGTGATCGCGGGCTCATGGCATGTAGAAGTTGGAGACGGACGTTACGTTAATCAGTCGGTTATGCTGGACGCATCGGGAACGCCGATCGCGAAGCATCGTAAGCTTTACAGGTTCCTCGAAAAGAACTCGTCTTACGAACGGATAGAAGGCGGCCAGAGCCTCACGGTGACGGTCCTGGGTGACATGATTATTTCGTCGGCGATTTGTCTCGATTTTTGCAATATCTTCGACCATCCGCCCTTTGATCAGCTCGATGTTGACCTCCTTTTAGTGCCTTCATGCGGAGGAGTGGGGACTATGGGACAGCACATAGAGAAAGCGGAATGGATGTCGAGACAATCGCGCGTCAAGACTGTCGTCGTTCAACAGCATTACGATGAACATACGCTTCCCTCTCCTCCAGATGCGATCGGGTACCTCTTAGGAGGCAAAAAGAAGGGAATTGCGTTGTCCGGCGGAGCAGAGACGGAACAATGGAGTGTGTTGACACTTTAGCCCACTCGCAAAAGATGACTCGCATTTTGCGAAACCGGGTGTAAAGCTTTGTGAAGCATTATATTCCGGCTTGTCTGGCCGATTTGAAGTGATGGATATGGTTGTAGCTTTGAAGCATTCGAATGCCCACGAGGAATTTGTAGAGGCAATCGGCCCTACTGCGTCCGCTAGGGACGCGTTTGCGGCCATTCTAAATTTTTTAAATGTTGGAGATCCCGTCGACGCGAAAGAAATCGTGTACGAAAGGCTTCGTAGTGTAGTCTTTCATCTTCTTTCGGGCCGGGAAGGAGGGACGCAACTCAACGAATGGGCTGAGACGATCAATCGTGTTCGTGGGCTGATTTCTTTAAAAGATAGTTCCTTTTCTGAACGGTTCGTCTCGCTGGGAGATCTTCTCGAGCAGGCGGATAACTTCAAATCTATCCATTCTTTTGAGCAAATAAAGAAAAGGAAGCACGTTGTTGAACTACTCAAGTCTGCTGGGCAATCGGCGGATGGAGTAGATAGGAAGCTTTTGGCGAAGCAGCTTGGGCTTGGAGACGCGAATCTTTCTCGAATACTCTCCAACCTCGTGTCGGCTGGTATTGTTGAGCGTGAGCCCTGCGGAAGAGAAATCCGCGTCAAATTGACGGACGCCGGAAGACGAGGCTGTCGGGACATTCTAACTCCAGGCGCAGACAAGAAAGATCGCGCGAACCCCTTCGAACATGATGAGAGCCTCGAGCTACTCCGCTCGAGCTGGCCAGCCGAGTATGTCGGATTGGCTGTTTCCGACGAGAGTAAGGGTATTATCGCCTGTGACGAGACATTCAGATTGGTTTTGGGCCGTCATGACGCTGTTGGCACGACAATGACCGCAATCCGCCAGTGGTTAGCCGACGCAACAGCTATGTCCGACGAGGTTGTTCCGGAGGAGGTCACTATCGCGGATGGCCGTACCTTTAACGTGCGAGAGTTTGCAGGGAAGGGGGGGCGTTCGATCTGGGTTAGCACTGATGTGACAAACTACAAGCGCAAGCTCGATGCTTATTCGAACCGGGAAGCGAAGCTACGCCGAGAGCTGGAGCTATACGCGAGCCGCGACGGGGCGTCTCATGGGGTCTATCCGCCGCCACATCAAAGTGCTGACATACTGCATGCTGTGAATACAATGAAGAGAGACCTCCTGATGCCTCTCACATCAGTTTGCAGTGCGGCATATTTTCTAAACGGCAAAATGCAGGAGCGGGACGCACCGCTAGAAGAGATGGAGGCAGTAGCAAGCATACTGCAGCAATCTGAAATCGTAAGGCGTTTGGCTAGGGCCCTTATTTATTTGGGTAATGCTCAAAACCACGGTTCGGTCTTACCAGAACATTTTAAGCCAGCGGAAAGCGTTCAGGGCGTTCTTGAGAGGTTCACGCATACCATCCGTCATACGGAAGTAGCGCTGAAGCCCTACAGAATTTCCAAAACGCAAATTGAAGGTGATCGACTAGGTTTCGAGGCGGCGCTCACTGGCGTACTTGCGAACTTCGTTGATTTAGCAAGCGCTGGCTCAACAGTCGACATTGCGTCCTCGATCAATAGCAAGGCTTTTGAGTTGGATATCTCCACTCCAGCAGCTGAAAGTGACGAGTGGAACGATGCTTCCTTTCGAGTTCTGATGGCCTATTCTTATGTAGCTCAACGCTTTGGGGGAGAGTTCCGATGGACGCACGGTGCAGGGAGTTTGTTTGCCAAGCTCATTTGGCCGAAGGCGGCGAGGCAGAGAAGACTTCTTGGGTAACGCCCCCCTTTCCTAGACGAAGGCTTGTTTGCTCCAGATTGATATAGCGAAAAACCTTTTAGGCGGCAGAGGATCGCCCGGCGATTTTCAATAATCTCTGGTACACGTCACGGACTAAAGCGCATGACACGTGCATCACGACTCACGAGTTGACAAGTGTGCATATACACATTTATGTCTTAAAGATGAGCACACTTAGATATAATCAATGTTACTGCCTCGCAATGCGTCGCGGTACACGCAACGTTAGCCGCTTCTATGATGCCCACTTGCGCCCATCGGGTTTGTCGATCTCCCAATTTTCACTGCTCAGCGTGATCGCTCAGACGCCCGACATCCGTTCGGCAGATCTCGGGGAGTTGATGGTTATGGAACGGACCACGCTGGTTAGAAATCTCGCTCCGCTCCGGGACGCAAGTCTTGTCGAGGTGATTAGACGAAAAGGTGAGCGATCACATAGCTATGCCCTAACGGAAAACGGCCAGGCGCGGTTGGCCGAGGCGCGCCCCTTTTGGGTGGCGGCTCAGGCTGCATTTGAGCACGAATTCGGTGAGGAGCGCTCAGCAAGATTGCGCAAGGAGAGTCTGGAGGCCGGGAAATTGACTCCACCGTCGATTTGACCACTGCCCGACCTTGTTGGTGACAAAGTTTTGAAAATCTGACCGTTTCAGGAGAGATGGGTATGCGTATTCTCGTAGTGGGTGCTGGTAGTATCGGTGGGTACTTTGGCGGGCGGCTTATGGCAGCGGGCCGCGACGTGACTTTTCTAGTGCGGGAGCGCCGAGCAGGTATGTTGCAGAAAGATGGTTTGAAAATAGTTAGCCCGTCAGGCGATTTGCACATACCTGATCCGAAACTTGTACTCTCGCAGGAGATCGATGCTCCCTTTGATCTCATCATCCTCAGTTGCAAGGCTTATGACCTTGACGAGGCCGTCCGATCCTTCTCGGCGGGCGTTGGTCCCCGTACATTGATTTTGCCTTTGCTCAACGGCATGCGGCATATCGATTTTCTAGACAATCGGTTTGGGCAAGAACATGTCCTGGGCGGAGAGTGCATGATCTCCACAACACTCGATCCCGACGGAACTATCCGCCATCTAGCTCCAATGCAGACACTGGTGTTCGGTGCTCGTTTCGACAGCCAGGCTCAAGGCGCAGCTGAAGTTGCTAGAGATCTCACCAACGCTGGCTTCGACTTGCAACTCTCTGCAAATATCATGCAGGACATGTGGGACAAATGGGTGTTTATTGCCTCCAGTGCCGGGATCACTACGTTGCTGCGCGCTTCGATCGGTGACATCGTGGCAGCCGGTGGCAATGTTCTATCTGTCGCGCTGTTAGAAGAATGCATCGGTATCGCAGCTCGATCTGGGTATCCTTCATCAACGCACGTCCGCGAACGGACGCAGGGCATGTTGACCGCAGCAGGATCGCCAATGACGGCATCGATGATGCGCGACATGGAAAATGGGGCTCGAACTGAAGCAAGCCATATCATTGGAGATCTAATTGCGAGATCGGACAATGCGGCGACGCCATTGTTAAACACTGTGCTGATCAATCTCCAAGCCTACCAGAACCGTCGAAATCGCGAGGCGCAACAATAATTGAGGAAGCACCCGTGACTGGTATCGAAGGCCGTCCCGGAATTGAGAAGGATGTTGCCCGGGCGTGGCTTGAGCCATCTCTGGGAAACACGCTATTCCTCGATGCTCATTACAGGACGCAAGCCTTTGAGCGGCACTATTATGAATAATTCGCAATTGGTGTCATCGAGGGCGGTTGCCAGGCCTTTTCGTGTGATGGGGGGAGCCGCCTAACTGATAAGGCTGCAGGATCCGTAGCACTTATTGCGCCGAGCGTTGTGCACGAACGCCGACGCGCAAGTGACGCAGGCTGGCACTATCGGATGCTCTATCCGTCTGCCGACATAGTGCAAGACGCGCTTTTGGGGATGGCCCGAGAAGCAAGACCCGGGAGCTTCCACATCCCCGCGCGGTCCATGACTGCCAGCTTTACACAGCCATTGAGCTCCTCCATAAAATGAGCTGTTCGCGCAATTCCGATTCAATGCAAACCCGGGGGATGCGCTGCTCTTCAATCAGAACGCCCATGTCTACATTCTCGAAGACGGCGCACCTGCAGCGTCTTCCGGTGTCCTGCTCCGCCTACTGCCGGGCGTCAGGGGCATCTTCACTGCGGCAGATCTAGATCAGGCGGTCGGCAGGCCGGATCCGTTTTTCCCTGCCACCGTCCCCGCACCGTTGATTGTTGTGCCTAGAGAACTTCACAATATTTGCGGGGGCTCCGTTTGGCCCCTGGAGCCCCTGCGAGATGCCGCTGCAGCAGGCCGTCGGCACGGCATGAAACTGAATCTAGACGGAGCCCGCCTGTTGCATGCAACCGTTGCCACGGGGGACAAGCGAGTAGACCTATGCCGAGAATTTTGACAGCGTCAGCGTCTGCTTCTCGAAGGCACTGGTGTTCCCCGTCGGCTCCTGCCTGGCGGGTTCGGCCGAGTTTGTGGCGCGCGCATGGCGACTTTCGAGAGACGAATATCGTCCGCTTCAGGCTAAAGACGGTGGACGCTGGTGCGTTGGTCGAGGCTGCACACAGTGAAGGACCCTATCTCTTGCTTTCTGGCACTGATGGAGTGCGCGCGGTTTTCTATGTCGATATTTACCTGCCGAGGTTGAAAAAGCAGGAGACATCATAACTGGATTTTTTGAAAAGCCTGCCGCCACGAGCGGAATAGACCTCGAGTACGACGCAGCGGTCGTATTAAGCGAGCGCTGCTTCTGTCAATGGCAAGACCGAAACGCTACGGCGACGTCTCGATCTAGGCGTAGGGGTAGCATTCCACAGGAGGGTGGACGGATCGAAGACACCCGGGAGGGGAAAATACTCGTGTATCGCCATGAAATCACGGACGTTGACCGTGGCTATCGGTAGTTGATGTTCAATCGCTAACGCCGCTATGGCCAAGTCTTGTCCGGGCGGGCGAAGTCGCTTCGAAGTGGGAGTTCGCCATAAGTGACGAAGGGCGGGGGCCTTCATCATTTCGGCCTGTAGCTGCGCAACCGACGGTGACGATTCTAGCAACACGCTGTCCGAAGTCTCGAGTAAGCGATCTAACCAATTCCGCAACCATTCCCCAGCAAGTGGATCATGCCGTTTCCGGCTATGGATCCCCATCTCGATCTCCAGGATAACCGGATACGGAGGGATCAGTTGCGGTCTTCCGAGAATCGAGTTCGCGATGACAGGATGAGGCTTACACTTATAAGTCTCACTGATAACGTTCGTGTCTGCCAGAAAGCGAATATGCATCGGTAGCCCTCGCTAGGAAGTTTTCCGTGACAAAACGCGGAATAGGCGCGCCCGTTACTATGTAAGCTGATTCTTACATTTGAGATCGTTTTGGTTAGCCGCTGCTTAACGGCAGCGAGGCCCGCTAAACAGAGCTGTGAGATAACCGTCAGCGCCTGTCCATGGCGCTAATCAAATAGCACCATGTCGTCGTTCGGGGGGAATATGCCACTTATCTCTATTTCTTGGTCGTCCAAGGGCATTATAGCATGTTGCCGCAGTCCTGGAGCGAGGCGAGAGACGGTCGCTTCGCCACTCTGAAAGCGAACGTAGAGATCGCCCGAATGATAAGAGTACGTGTTGAGGAGCTCTCGCTGTTCCTCGCCATCGGTCATCGCGACGTTCCGTGAAGGCTCCGGCCCCGTCGTAGCCAATTCAAGCCGCAGGCCGAAAGATCGCTGTGGGATCGCCCAACCTAGAAATCGTTTCGATGCGTGGAGCTTCGTAAAAACATACTGTGATGATCGATTGGCGTTATCAGTCACTACTGCTGCCTGGACCAGCAGGATCAACCCTACTGCTCCCGGACCGCCTCGATCCAGGCAGCTTTGAGCGGCCTCGTTGGCATCCGTCCAAGAAAGATTGGCCGGAACCCGCACAACGACCCCATGCATCCGATTCAAGCTAATAACAGCGTGCTTTTCGGCATTCTGTACTGCTTCCTCAAGCTTGTAGCGAAAATTTCTAATTTCGTTGCGGTGATATGGGCTCAGTATGAGCACCTCGTGTGAAAGTCTTTTTCTGGTGACTGGGCCGTTTGGCGACCAAATTGGTTGGATCGCCATCTCCCAGAGATCGCCGATCCGTTTCGTGATTGGAAGAAGAGGCTGGCCGTCTAGAGCTTCACGAAACGCAGATCGAAGCTGGTTCCAGTCAGTCTCCTCCGGATAATGCGCCGTCATCGCGCGAACAGTTACCGAGTGGCACTCAGTCTTCTCGGCTGTATCTTTGACGAACTGTTCGAAGCTGGCCGCTTTCTTACGAAAAATGCGCTCGTGCTGCGAAGTTCCCCAACTCTTTAGCGAAAGCAACAGCTCGCTGCCGTCGTGAAAAGAGATGCAGACATCAAATCCTGGGGCGTTCTTGGGCGTCGGCCCAACCGTACCGTTCTTAGCGTGAAGGCTACCGATTACGAGTAGCTCGAAAAGCAGTCCTCGTTGATTGTTTAGGTCCTCTCGCCTAATCTTCGCGGCAATCTTCGTTCCAAGACCTGGATATCGTTTTTCGGTCTCCCTGAGAACGTATCCCAGATTTATGAGCTCGTTTGTCGCTCCCGGGTCGGGCCGCATCCATAACTTCTGGATCTGATGTTCACCTGCGGACTCTAGCCATGTTTCTCCGAAAGCGGACTCTACGGCCGCAAGACACTCAACGAAGCTTGCTGGATCCAGATGGGACAGGTGATGGGCTTGTCGGCGTTCTAATCGCATAGTCGTACCTTCTATGATAGCCATTCAAAGGGAGATCGGCAGCTGGATCAACCCTGCTGTCTATAGGAATTCCGCGGCCGTATTTATAGATGAGCGAATTCGCGGCCTTCGCGCCACGACGAGGATCCCAAGGCTATTGAAAGTTATCTTGCATAGTAGTTTTTGAGGCCGTAAGTTGCTTCGGCGGGGCCTGTAGCTCAATGGTTAGAGCCGTCGGCTCATAACCGATTGGTTGCAGGTTCGAGTCCTGCCGGGCCCACCACAGTAACCCTTGAAGATGCAGATGGCTGCCACTGGCTCGCTCGAACATTGTTGAATTTCTGGTTGCGCGTCGCCTTCAATGGGCTGTGCGGGTGCCGCGAACGCTCAAACCAATGTGTTGTAAACTGGTGGTGCCCACTCGGGAGGATCATAGATCTTCGACCGCTTGATGGGCCCAGTGAAGTTGGTTTCCTTTCTCAGTCGGGCTTTGTCCCGCTCCCAGTTCGCACGATCTCTATTTGGATCAGCCATGATCTGAAGGACTACCTCGTGAGGGTCCACCTCGTATCGATAGAGCCCATTATCGCCGTAATCTGTCGCGTTGCCGAGAAACAGGAGCCGAATTTCACTCTCGTGCTTGAATGCCAGACGCTTTAACAGAAACGATTTCGCCATAGCCTTTGTTGATATCGACATTTGCCCCCCGCTATCAAGGAACGCTTTAAGGGTCTTTACGTTTTTGTACTGAACCTTACCGACGAAACAGGTGTCTTGCGGCATCAGAGGGTGCGCTTTAATCAACGCTGCAAGCAATTTGCGTGGGGTAGACTTGATGCGAAGGAACCGCTGAGAGACATCGTTGGCGTAGATCCCCCACATCGCCTCTGATAATGCGTGCCTTGTCCAGCATTGACCGACGAAGTCGTCCTTGAAACCGTACTCGAAACGTTTGCCGTCAAGGATGCCGCCGATAGCCATCTGAAAATTTTCGAACTTGTCTTTCCAGTTGTGAACTTGACTAAGAACGTTTTGCCGCTCCTTAAACATTCCGATCACGTGCTCTTCCCTCATGATCCTGTAGATCGGTTTGTCGAGCTCGACTTCGGAAAGGTTTATGAAGTTCGAACGCAAATGATCACCCGCTAATTTCAACAGAATGTCGCACCCATTCCAGCTGCCGATTATCCTTTCGGAAAAAGGCCAGGAGATCGGTGCCGCACGAGCGTAGCAAATCCAAGGCAAAGTGCTAGTGTCAGCACCGCTTGAATGGTAGGAGATTTTCTGGATGAGCCAAGATACGCTGGCCCTTTTGATTGACGGCGACAATGCTTCTCCGAAGATAGTTTCGGGACTTCTGACAGAGATCGCGAACTACGGAACAGCCAGCGTTAAGCGCATCTACGGCGACTGGACGAAGCCCAGTCTCAATGGCTGGAAAGAGTGCCTTCTCGAGCATTCAATTCAGCCCGTGCAGCAATTCGCCTATACGACAGGCAAGAACGCTACGGATGGCGCAATGATCATCGACGCCATGGACTTGTTGTATACGGGGCGTTTTACTGGCTTTTGTATAGTCTCGAGCGACAGTGATTTCGCGCGATTAGCCGCGCGTATTCGTGAGCAAGGGGTCACCGTTTACGGGTTCGGCGAGCGCAAAACGCCAAGACCTTTCATCACAGCATGTGACAAATTCATCTACGTAGATGTCTTAAGTGGATCGGTTATCGAGGCTGATCAAGAGCGGCAAGCCGCCCCAGACCTTGGGTCTTCGAAGGCGAAGGTCGCGGAAGAACCTGTGAGACCCGAAATTGCAAGAAAGGTGGCTTCACAAGGTGTGGCGGCGGGCGGAAAGCTAGACAGGGCGGCCATGGAAATGCTGCGAAAAGCCGTCGAAGCTGCGGCGGAAGAGGACGGGCGTGCGAATCTCGGTCTCGTCGGATCATTACTATCAAAGCAGTCTGCCGACTTCGATGCCCGAAACTATGGCTTTGCGAGGTTGAGTGATCTTGCAGAGGCATCCGGGATCCTGGATGTCGAGCGGAACGGCGGTCAAAACAAGGGCGTCACAGTCAAGCTCAGGCGGAACTGAAGAAAATGGATGCTCGTCGACCAAATGCTCGGCCTTTCTCGGACTAAGCGGCGTTGAGCGGAAATTGCCGCATCGGCCAATTGTTGTTTGATAGACGGTCCATAAGACGAAAGGGAAAGCGTGTAAGCCAAACTCCAAACATCGGGGCACTCTTGTGACCGACCTTCTTAGCCGAGTACCCGTTACCGGTTTGTTGATCCTTCACTCAACGTGCAGCATTGCGAATTTCGCCTTGTCCAAGCGGAGCTGGTTTAGTGGTTGGGGCGTCAGATCAATACGAGATTATGGGATCCGTTCGCAGCCTGATGTGCTTCTGATTTTGTCGCTTGCGGCAAACTTGTTCTGTTGACACGATGTTCATCTCCGACAGCGATGATCTGCTCCACTCAGCAACTAAGGAGAATGACATGGCAGACGACATCAATACGAATGATATTGAAATTGGTGGTGCGACTGGCCCGGCAGAGTCCGTCGCAAAGAAAACGCGCGCGCCCCGCCGTCCGAAAAATACGATAGGAGCGGCGTCGAACGCAGAGAATGCATCTTCTGATAAACCAATCAAGAAGACGAGGGCGAAGAGGGGATCGGGTAAGATTGCGCGAGCTCAGAAAGCCGCGGTGCTTGCATCTTCGCAGGGGCGTCCAGCTGCTCCAACAAAACAGGCTGAGATCGAGAGTGTGGCAATCGACGAGATTGCAGATCTTCTGGCTCTCGAGGAAGAAAACAGAGATTTGCGGAAGCAGCTTTCTGAAAAACTGCGCGCGGAGAATGCGGAGCTGCGAAAGCGTTTGGGTCAGAATTGACCCTGTCGCGTATTAGGTTCAAGATTCCAAGGTGATTCCATCAAAGGTGTTGGATGTCGCAGTCCAGCACCTTTGGCTTAGCTCTCGTAGCTTGAAAGGTGATATCGCGATGAGGACTCCTTGGAGATTTTTGAGCGATTTGGCTGGCAAGAGGCCGTCGCTCCTCAGCTCGGTTGATAGCGTTCCGGATAACAAGGTCCTGACCGTAAAGGTCCGTGTTGCCGAGACCCCACTGAACATTGCTCCCGAAAGGTCTGCGTTCCCCCTTTCGGTTGAGGAAGCAGGCGTTCGTGTGGAGGCTAACCGAGTAGTGAGAAGTCACGTTCAGCCTGGAAGCGATCATCGAAATTCTCCCGAAAGTCAGGGCGAACTCGCGGAGCTGCCTGGTAGTTCTGCCGATGATGGCTATGATGCTGCTTCAAAAGCGAAACCAAACGAGGCGATCGAAGCACAGCCCTCCGAAAATTCCTCGAACGCTCTGCACCCGAACGTAACGGTTGACTTGATCCCTGAAAAGCCAGCAGCGGCCTTTGATCAGAAGACGGCTCGCTCCTTCAGCGCCGCGGCGGGAAGATCAAGAGCTAGCACCCCCAAGCCAGTCATTGATTTGCCGAGTTCGCGAAAGCGGACGACCAGCGAGGAAATGGCCGAGCTCGATGTCGAAATTGCAGAACTGCGTCAGGTATTGTCGTTGAAGTTGTCGACGCAGAATAAGCAGCTACGACAACTGTTGCGGCGGTTCCCAGACTGAACTTTACACAATAGAGGGCTAGATCACTCTGGTGGCGCGGTATGACGACTCGTGTTTAAGGCCCGCCATTCAGTGGCCATCGCTTGCGTTAGTGGCGAGCATAACAGTGACCTGCCAGGTGGTGGTAGTCTCCCGTTGAACGATTCATGCTTTCTAACGGTAAGCACGCGCATAAGTCGCTGACGACTTCATGCCAGGGAGAGGCATGGGTGGATGAACCCAGCTCCGGCTTCAAGACATCTGTGCCACCAACGTTTCGAGAAGGTGCGTCGCGTTTCCAGTCCGCACGACTGTTTCGGAGCCACAACATGCACACCCTCACGTGCACTCCGAAAATAAAGCAGATTTCACGGGCGAAATTAATCGCTCAAAAAAAGGGGCTCTTACGGAGCAAGATGATCGTGATTTAATTCCGATGAATTGCGGTGTATCTTCTTTCAAATCGATTCCGTAAATGAAGCTTTCTTACCTACAAGGGCAATCCGTGGCCGTTTTCGACGACGAATGGAGCCGCCGTGAGGCGGAGGTCAAGATTGCAGCCGTTTTCGAAGCGGCTAAAACGGGCCATGTTCAGAAGGTTATGGATTTCGACGGGACATTCGAAATCAAGTTTACAAAGGCAAAAACAGGTCCGACTGTCGCAGACATCTTAGCGGAAGGAAATCCGCTGAAGCGGGAGTGACTGTATAGTCTCTGAGCTAAGGGCTCGAGGAAACGCGATGTAATACTGGTTTCATCAAGTAGCCGTCCGACGTCAAAAAGGCGGTTCGCCAGCCTTCATGGGATGCATGCCCCTTTCGATCCGAAGTCTAACGATCTCTCCGACGCGTCGACTCTCGTTCGGGTCGCTACGAAAGCCTGGCTCAACGCGCACCCCTTTTCGGTAAGCGACACGATAATCGCTTTCCTGCCGCCACTCGATGTCGGGGTCAGGTATGAAGGGGAATTCGTCGGTACTTTCGACTGTCATCGGTGTCACACAAAACAGTTCGCCTTCGCGTTCTACTACCGAATGCAAAACAAAATTCCCTTGCTGGAGCCAGTATCCAGACACCTGTTTACATTTTTGGTCGGGGTCTTCGTCCTGCATGAACCGCGCGTTCGCGTGGCATTGGTTCGGCACCATCCTCATGTACGAGAGCACGTCCTTGGGGTAGCGTCGCACCGTGGTCTGAGGAAGTTTTTTGATCTCGACCACCGCCTGAGCTTCGGCTTCAGATGGCGCAAAATCCCAGCGCTCTATGAACGAAAGCACGAGGGTCTTTAATGCATCCCGTTTTTGCTTTGCCTCGCCCATCTGGCGTCCCTCACTAATATGTCGCATGTTCATGGTGTCGTCCCTCTACCTAAAATAACGCGAGGCAGTCGGGCAACGGTCCGGGCTCTTTGCGTCTACCACGAAGATGTTGTGAACGCTATCTTCCCTAAAGCTAATGGAAGCGAACAAATGACTGAGGGCTTCGAACACTTCTCTGGCGGTCTTGATAGTCTTGAGACGCAGCTGCAAGCGGCTGTCTCGGTTTCTGAGCGTCTAAGAGGGACGCGGTCGGAAAGTTGGTCTGGAATCTGGGGATCGATTTTGCACACGCGAGTGATCCTCAACGCTTCGTCTCTTGTTAAGATAATCGAGGCGGCTACGACGAGACCGCCCGGTTCTCAGCTCTTGGATCATTTTTCTGTCGCCTCAATCGCGCGTACTGCGATGGAGGCAGGCGTCATGGCTCTGTACGTGACAGATCCGAGGGCGGATCCTGATGACACCGAAATGCGCCGAAAGGTTTTCTTGCTGCATGATACGTGCCATCGCACACGAATGTTCAAGCCAGGTGAGAAGCAAAAAGCCGAGGTGAGGGCTATGCGCGAAATGTATCGACGAAAGATTGCTGAGCTCAAAGCTGAGCTTGAGGCGATGCCGAAGTTTATAGCCCTTCCGGAGGAAGCGCGTATGCGGATCCTGAGTGGTCGCGATTTTTACGTCGGCGGCGTTCGGGGAGCTTTGGCCCTAATCGGCTGGGAGAAACACGAGTATGAGTTTTTTGAGGCCTATTTCTCTGGGTACGTCCATTCAATGCCTGTAAGCTTTCTGCGAGTGGATGAACACGAGATTGATTTTGCGACAATCTCGGACTTCCAATATGCGTTGTGCGGTACAGCTACGTGGGCTGTCGCCGATACCTTAGCAAGGACTACCGCTCGAATGAGGAGCTTGCTTTCAGACCCCTCCTCTTCCGCTATCAACATTTAATTTTTTTGCCGAGATTATACCAGCAATGCGTATTGTTTACATTGCATAGGAGCCACTAGCTCCTTCATCATATTCTTCAAATACTTCGTCGTTCGGGAATTGGAGTTGGAAGCTGATCGGATCAATCTTAGTTTGGTCAGCGGGGAGGGCGAGATAAATATCTTTGAGTTCCTCGAGGAGATCGAATAGCCGAACTAACAAGTGTCCGAAGACATCCCCGGAAGCAATCTTCGTTCCAAAGTCGCTCGGGCTAATTTTGGTCGACACACTTGATCTAAGTCGCGATAGAACGGCCTGCCACTGCTCGCGTGAAAGTGCAACGCTGCTGTCGGAGTTGTCGCTATCTAGCGGACGAAGTTTCCTTACCTCAAGACCTACCACTTTCGTAAAGCGCTGATAGGCTCTGAGTTCATACTTTGCCATTATCGTTTGGCAAATCAGTACCATGCGCACGAGGCGTTCGATGTTTATCACGACACTGCCGATCGTCAAGTCAGCATTGTTTGTAGCCAAAATTTCGGTTGCTAGGTTCCGTAGCCTTCGGACAGAACTCAATTTGAACTCTCGCTCGGTGTCATTTGGCTTGGGTATATTCAAATGTTTTCGGGCGACAGGCCCTCGAATGTTTGAGCCTTCCTGCTTGAAAGCCTTTTTTTCTAGGCTGCTAAGAGTATAAAAAATGTCGGTTTGTATAATCGTCGAGATGGCGTCCGCGGATTCGACCGCCCTCGAGACAGATTCGCTCTCTGGGGCCAATTCCCGCAGAGGCATCCGGTCTGGTAGGATTGTTGTACCGTCGATATTGGCACCCGCGAGTGCAACACCGAGCAATTGAAACCTCGTTAGGTCGGTGTGTCTAATGTCGGCACCGTAGAACTGGGCACCATCGAAAAACGCGGGATCGTCCGGAGAGGCAATATCTGCGAGATCTGATAGGTTGTCGGTCTCAGCAGTGCAGAGTGCACGTAGTCGGTCGAACATTATGTCTCTTCCACGGAAACAGCATCAGCAAGGATCACCGTCGCAAAGGAATCCGAGATATCCCCGCAGGGAAGGCCCATCGCTAGTATCTCCTTCTTGATGTATTGCTCGACCGCGATTTGCTTGTTTCGACTTAGGAAATCGCCATTCCAGATGCTGGGATTAGTGATGCTGATGTCTTCAATGTGAAGATCTTCCCGCTTGCAACGTATCTGGACAGTTAACTCTGGAGGATCGCCACGCTTCCGCTGAGGTTTTGTGTCGCGAAGTTTCATACGAGGCATACTGGGGTCCCAAGGCGCACCGTTCAACGTCCCAGATCCCGTAGGCTCGATTGTGAATACATAACCCTCACCATCAGGCAGCTTGCGATGAGCGATATGCATGTCGCCTACCTCCTCATTCCGCTCTACCCGTTTGGTTACCTCGGTGCCTGCTTTCCCCTGTGCATTGACGTTCAATTGCGGCCCACCAACAGACAAGGCGGCTTTCACTGCGCCTTTGATAGACTTGTTCTGGGTTGTAGTGGTCTTCAATTTACTCGAGACGAGGGCATTACGTGCGACGCCACTCGCCGGGATTTCTATCGCCCGCCCTCGATCACGAATTACGTGAACTTCTGCCCTTTTCAGACTCATTCGAAAGCGAACCGGGGATCCATCGAGCGCGTCTGCGCCAAGACGCCCTTTGAAGAAACCAACATCGATATGCAGATCTGCCTCCGCGGAGCCGCCGACGAAAGGCGTCCGCCACACATCTATTGAGACCACCTCGGCGAAAGCTCGCGGATTGTTTGGCCGTTCAGTCATATCTGCACCAGTATTCGCCAGGGGCCCGTGTTTCAGCTGACTTCTGTAATGCGGTGCGACGGGCCATCTGTAAAGGGTGTGGTTGCAACCATCTGGCTTGATAACTCAACGTTGTTTTCCGTCTGGGCCGAAGATCCAAAGTAATCATCGCGATCTTACCTCGGAACCGATAGCATCCGAGATGATAGCTCCAGAATTTTTCAGAAGAAAATATGATGTAGACGGCGGACCCAAAATACCATAGGTTGTCCTCAGGTTTTCAAGGGGCGGGGGCTTCAATGAAAATGCATATTACAGCGAGTGCACGTGCGCTCGACACGCGACCTTATGTTTTCCCCAGTGATGCTGTTGGCTAAAGCCTTTTCGGGACAAGTTACAGCGTGATTTAGCATTCCGATTATCCGTCCGATCATGCTGCTGCAGCAGGACAACTGCTATCTATGATAGCGGCTTGGCTGTTGCTTTCTGCGACAATGGGACTGGTTCCTGAAATATTTCAATTAACCTCATGCGATGAAGGCCAACTTCGTTCGGTCCGTACCAATAGGGGAATTGCTCATGTTTCGTCTGTGCACGGTGATGTTAATACTTTCTGCAACCGTGGCTTTGGGGCAAGAGGATGCGATCCAGGAGGGACTTCCGGATCATCTCATTTACATGGAAAGCAACGGACCCTCCGGCGATGTGGATGGGCTCGAGCAGCACATCGCAAAAACCAGGTGGCCACCCGGCCAGACGCTGCGGGTCTGCTTTTTCGGCGGTGATGAAGTCGTTCACGAGCTTGTCGCCCAAGTTGCAAGCGAGTGGTCTGAGTACGCAAATCTCAAATTCGATTTCGGTCCGAAGGAAACCCGGCGTGACTGCATGAGCCCATCCACGGGCTTCTCTCAAATTAGGGTGTCTTTCGGTGGAGAGGGCTACTGGTCACTGGTTGGGACCGACAGTGTGAAGAAAGCTAATCAATATCAGCCATCGCTAAATCTCGAAGGCTTCGACACGGAGTTCAGCGGATTTAATGGTTTCACGACCGCAAACGTTGTTGCAAACAGCGCGCCGGACATGAAAGCAACCATCCTCCATGAATTTGGGCACGCAATCGGCCTCCTTCACGAACATCAAAACAGAAATCTGAATTGCTGGAACGAGATCATCAAAGATGGTCCAAACGGAGCCTACGCCTACTTTCGCAAGCCTCCAAATGGTTGGAGCAAGGACAAGGTAGATCGGAACCTTGGTATTGCAACGGCTGTAGATCCAGGTTCGACTTCAGGTGCACCAGATCCGGCATCGATTATGATGTATCGGCTCCCGGCGACGATATTGAGGGGAGGCGCATCCAATAAATGCTTCATCGACAGGAAGAACATTGCGGTATCCCGCCTTGATCAACAGTGGGTCGCATCATTCTACCCACATGGCGCATCCGAACCAATAAATGAAGCATCACAAAGCCCATATTCGACCGCGGCTATTCCGGTAGATGCAGCAGACGCGCTCTCGCAAGACTACGTCGAGAGGATCAAGCTCGATCTCCTCGCTGGAGACGCGTCGGTAAGGCGAGAAGCCCGTTCACGCCTTTCTGACTTTCTGAAAACGCCTGATGCAGCGTCTGTAACCGCTGATCTTGTAAAGGACCTGGAGGCGCAACCCTACCGCTACCAGCTCGGCGTGGCCGTGGCTGTTTCTGGCGCGAAAGACGTTATCCCGTTTCGTGAGGAATTAACGCCGGACCTCACCAAAGCTTTTGATGCGACCAGCGATGCTACGTTGAAATCAAACCTTGGGAAGGCGCTTGGACTGAGCCCGCAATAACTTCACGAGGTGAGAGATGCGAACCATGAAAGGACTTGTTGTAGCCTTTGGTGCCTGCATCGTGGCTTCCTGTTCAACCCCGCAGCAGGTCGCGAAGCCGAGTGATGTCACAGTCCGAAGTGCCGTCATTGAACTTGCAGATACTTTCAACGAGTTGCAGCAACGAGTGCAGGGCCGACCTAAGGTCGGGCTGCTTGTAGATGAGGCAACCGTAGAGTTCAATGTCGCAGCCAAAGCGACAAATAAGGCGAACGCATCTGCGACAGCTGACGCTCTTCCGTTCGCTCAAGGAACACTTGGACTATCCGTTACCAATGAAGCTTACGCAGAGGGAAGCAGGGGTAACAAGATCACGATCACGTTCAAAAATGTGGCAACCGCTGACTATTCAAAGGGTGGAAAAGAAATCGCGGATAAATGTTTAAGAGCGCCAGTTCCCCCAGGGTGCCCACCGATTTTGATGTCTCCAATGTAGTGAGTCTGTGGTCGATGCCGCGATGGATGTACAGCTAAAAACGCCGACGGCGCGATCCCAGAAATTCAAAGATCCCCGCACTTGCGGGGATCTGGTCTTCACCGTTAGCAATACTGATTAGATAATCGGTTCGATGCTATCGGCAGGCCCGCGGGTTTATTGGGTTTACCCGAATTGTGCGCTGTACCGCTGCACATTCCAACGCTCAGGTTGTAGTTGCGCGTGTAGGTCTTCGTAACGGGAGACCGGGGGCTAGGAGCCACCTGAGAATTAGACTCGTTGTAGGGAAGCCCGTCAGACTCGATGTAGCTGTTATTTCGCACGGAGGGTGCGGCACGGTCGTCGAATGCTTTGAGGGTTCCGCGATCGTCGAATTGGATTGGGAAAAATACACCAAATGTGTATCCCGCAATCCCAACAGCCAAGATAAGAAAAGTTTTCCGGATTGTACGCTGTGTGCCAGCGGACCACATCTTGTAGATGGTATAACTTGTATAGCTGCGAAGATTAGGGAAATGCTTGTTACGATCAGGCTGGCAACTGCGATCCAGTCGGTCGAGGTCATCATTGTATCTACGCGCTTCGAGCGCCTCCTTTGTGTCGTAGCCCGACTATCGGGACTAGGCTGTAATAGAGTACCGATGGCCGAGGTAATGCAGCAGTGCAAATCGCGGCAGTCTGGCGCGCAGCGAATACAGCTACTCATTTTTTCTGAAATGTTGATAATATCGCGCGTGCAGGTGCGCAGGCGCGAGGGTAGAAATGTTTACGCATGTCATGATTGGGAGTAACGACCTGGAGCGATCAAGGCAGTTCTATGATGCCACCTTCGCGGCAATAGGAGGCGAGCCTGGCGAGATGGATCAAAGAGGCAGGCTTGTTTATCTTCATGCGGGCGGCCGACTGATGGTGACCAAGCCAATCGATGGTAATCCCGCAACAGCAGCTAACGGCGGGACAATCGGGATTGCCGCGGAGACTAGTGACCAGGTTCTGGCGTGGCACGCTGCCGGGATCGCACATGGCGGTAGTGCAATTGAGAGTCCGCCTGCACGGCGTCCTAATGGGGCGTTCGTAGCATACCTTCGTGACCCTGATGGCAACAAGCTGACGGCACGGACCGGTCCACGAACTTAGCACCCATTTGACGCTCGACGAGGCGCGCGGATCCGCGTTCTATGTCTGGCGTGACGCTACATTCTGTTCTGTCGGGGCGTTCGCCTGTCGACTCATGTCTTGCGAAAGAAATGAGGGGAACATGTTTTCGTCTGGCGAGGCCCCGTTATGATGACCGCTCACGACCCGAGGTGAATGCCGCCGAGATCAACGATGCCAAAGCCGTATTGGATGCCTTCGGTGGAGACGCTTCGACCCCGCTTGAATCAGTTATAGCGGACGCCGGGTTTCTTTGCGAACAACTTGAAACGGCTAGCCTATACCTCAGTAGCAGTATCGCGCGTGGTTGGAGGTCTAGATACTTGCGGGAGGACTAATGGAAACGGTCGAAGCTGTGGTTCATCTCTTTCGCTCGGTGATGCGACGCCAAACTGCCCGATCAGTGGTTATGAAATTAGCGTGCCGCTTATGCCAGCAGAGCACAGCCAAGACCAGATTTTGGACGCCTTTCATTCATGGAAGCTGGTAAACGCGCGATGGGAGGCCGGGGGAACAGGATCAGGCTGGCACGACCGCTATGACACCCTCTTGAAACAAAATACCGATGAAGTTGCCTGAGAAGCTATAAGCGCGATATCCTCCATTACGAGCTTGGTTATAATTTATGGACGCCGACACCATATGAGCGGATTCGGGTCTGCGTGTTCAGATTACTTTCGGAGAAACTAGTGCATGGGCTTGCTCGCCGAGATACAGAACGACGCACTCTCGGACGCTACACCCGTCGCGACTTTGCTCAGAAAGGTTTTGGTTCTGGCATCAAATCTAGACAGCGGGTTGTTGGAAGGTTGGGTCCGTCATGAATTAAACGGATATCCGAGAGACGTCGACGTTCCAGCTTATCGCCAACTGCCGATGACGTTTAGGGTGATGGCTTCAAACGGACTTGTGAAGTTAAACGGTCACGCCGTTCCGTCTGTCATCTTAGGCAAGATTCTGGACCGGTCGGACGTTGAGACATATCGGTGCCGCCAAGCTATCGGGACGATCAGTCCCGACTCGATCGATCCTAAGACCAATGTGTCCGTGAATTTTGCGAATTGGGGTCCACTGCTCCCGGGGCGCTACTTGGACGATAGTTTCGAGGTGCACGCTCTGTGGGGCGAGATACCTTCAACGAGCCTTCTGGGTGTTCTGGATGCGGTCAGAACACGGACACTGGACTTTGCCCTCAACCTCAAGAAGGGTCTGCCAGACGCGGATGATGTCAACAGCACCATTCCCTCAACCCCCGACGTCGGCAGGGTCGTCAATCAGATATTCAACACAACAATACACAACGGCAACGTAGGTGTTTTGGGTAATGCCAACTACAGCGAGATCGGTTGAAGATCGGTATCGCAAATGATCCATGAGAGCTGTACGGAATGGGACTTCTGCTGGAAATTCAAAACGATGCCGTGTCAGCAACATCGCCAGTGACACCTTTGTTGCGCAAGTGTCTGATACTGGCTGCAAGGATGAACAGTGACCTGCTCGAAGACTGGGTCCGACATGAACTGCAGGGATACCCCGACGGAGCAGAGGTTCCCAACTACCGGACCATGGAATTGCATTTTAAAGGTACCTTCGTAGGCGGCTATGGTCGACAGATAACTAACGCGCCAGTTCCTCCCCACATTGTCGAAACAGTCACGAAGAACCTGAACTTTTCTCGCTACATCTGTCGACAGAGCATCAGTGAAATCAATTTTGGCGAAGATGTGAAGGCATCAGGTGTCATGAGGGTCAACCTCGACAATTTGGGTCTGCTCCTTAACGGGAAGGTCTTTCAGGGTTACAACACGCTTAGTTTCTGGGGTGAAGTACCAACCATGGCCGTGCTGGGTGTGGTGGAGGCAGTGAAGACAAGGGTGCTGGATTTTGCACTTATGTTAGGAAAGAAGTATCCCGTAGCTGGAGAGATAGGTGGCATGACAATCAAGGACGACGAGACCAAGAAAGAGATATCGCAAATTTTCAACAACTCGATCTACGGCTCGGTCGGTATCGTGGGCACCTCGAACTACTCCACAGTCAACATCCAAATAAATAGCGGAAGCTTTGACGATCTTGGTAAGACGTTGGCCAGCAAGGGCGTCAGTGACGAAGACATCGAAGAGCTGAAGGTCATCCTTGGTGGAGAGCAACAGATTGGCTCGGATAAGCAATTTGGCCCCGGCGTAAAGAGTTGGCTCGGCAAGATGATGGGCAAAGCTGCTTCAGGTGCTTGGAACGTAGGGATTGGGGCTGGTGGCGCTCTGCTTGAAGCAGCACTTTTGCAGTATTACGGATTTTAGAGATTGCCTGGACCGCGGCGATAACGAAACCGTTGCCGTTTTAGGACAGAGGATGGGAGGGATCTAGCGGGAGCACGTGTTAGGTGGGTGCGGCGACCAATGCGGCATAGCGTGATGACCTCGCGCATCGGTCTCGTTTAAAGTCTGCCAGTGAGATCGAACCGTACTGATGGCACGAGGTTCAATTAAGTCTTACCGAGATGCGCAGAAAGCGTTTCAACGGGAAGGCTCGACGTCACCAAAATCGATAACAAGGCTTGGACCTTCTACTTCAATCTCGATTGGCTCCGGATCCACGTCCCTTGACAACGTAGCGGCAACATCCACCGTGAATTTCAGTGACCGTGTTTCTCTTGTCGATCCAATGCGTACGTAGTCGCGATCATATCCATCTCTGGCGTGGAAGCGAAAATACGCCTCGAAGTCAGCCTCAACGTCCAAAACAAAACCAAGTGTAATATCGTCCGAGCCGGAATCCACCACGGAAACAGGTGCAGATGGCCAAAGACCCCAAGAAGTGATGTAGGCGGGCCCTGCTTCTTCGTCATAATAGTAAGCGGACGAAGCTTCGATTTCGAAATCCTCAATAAACCTGTCCAGCCTGGTCTCAATTGCGCTGATGAGACGTGTTGACTCGCGTCCCTTTATGACGCCCGCTATCCGGTTAGCTATAACGCCTTCGTTGGCGTGGAATAGGTTCAGTGCGGAATTCAGGTTGTCGATGCAAACAAGTTGCGGCTCAGCTTTGGCAAACGCCTTCCAATCGCCGTCGCGACTGACCATGAGGACAATTGTGTCATTCAGAGCTGCCCAATCTCGGAGACCAAGTAGCGCGATCGCGTCAGGAAATTCGGCTTTCTTATCTCCCTTCGACCCGAATGGAGGCTCCGATCCAAAATATCGGCGCAGTAACTCATCGCTCAAAACAGCATTCGGAATAATTTCGGCAGCGGTCTGGGCGATATATGCCTCGGTCATCTCCTTCGCTCTCACGATCGGGTCAGTCTTCGCTCCTACGACAGAGAGCAGGGCGTCGAGATCCGCTTTCGATCTTGTCGCCTTCAGCAGTTGATTGATCCCAGCACGTGCTTTTTCCGCGCTGTTTCGAATTTCAGACGAAATATGCAAACTTACCTCGCCAACAACGACTGGCGACAGGATGAATTGGATGTCAGAACCCTTGAACTGGTCGAGGGCGGCAAGGGTCTTATATTCAAGATTGCAGTCGAACTGATCAAATACACTGGTATCAAGGGTGATTGCCTTAATCGCGTTGCTTTCGATCAATTTCTTGATCTCTTCGTGTGTACATTCAGGCATTGACCGTCAAAGCTCTCTGGAATCACAGACATTCGTGGCAAATCGGCCCCGTGCGGTCAACGCTTTCTTCCTGCCTCGTCGCGTGGACTAAGCTTGCAAGGACACGGACCTCTTGTTCGTAATGTTGATGTCGTAAGTCCGGTGACCTCAGCCGAAAGCCTTTAAACAATATCTTCTTTTCGGCCTCAGCAGTGTATGCTGGGAATGTTGGCAAAAGGGGGAGCAGATGCTCGTTGACTATAAATACGTCGATACAGCTCGGCTTGATTCATACCTTGAACAATTCGCCGCAACCGCCAAGAGACAAGTCAGCTGGGGAATCAAACTCGGAGCGGACATGTCGGGTCCCACAGGGGAGGCAAGCGCAACGGCAACCACGCGGAGCTTAAATCAATTCGAGAAGATCGAAGCTTTTGTAAAGTACATAGTTGATAACGACATCGTCACCGCTGGCGGAATGCCAGAACTCCCTTTTCGCGACGCTCAGAGGAGGGACAAACTCCTCTTCTACGATGAAACGTTCTCTGCTCGGCGAGTTTCCGTGACTTCGATTGAGAGAAGCATTCACATGTGGGCAGCCGTCCCAGATAAACTGGACGATGGCGGGCGTCGGTTGTTTCTCTTTGAGGAGCAAGCTCTAGACACAAGAAGAGGTGTATGGGGCTGTTCCAGCTACAGCAGTCTGCTTTTATTGGCGAAAGAACTCCAAACAGGTTTATCGGGCGCTTCCACTCCTTTCGACCACTTCGCCCGAGATGACAAAGCCGAGGCTTCCTTTGCCGCCGATCCGTTTCAGTTTCTCATCTCGATTGGCGCGAAAATCGGTCCACCCCAGACCGTGCGGTCGATCTATTTGATGCGTGCGTTTTGCTTCCAACTGCCAAACAGCTTTCCTGGCTTAGAGCATCAAGTGGTTGTCGGATATCCCATCGTGATCGAGCGTGCCTAGTGTCGACCTGTATCCAAACCGAAACCTCCACGCACTTGACATGACCTCTTAACCCTCGGGATGCTCCGTCACTGTTCTGAGTCCTGGATCGCGTCCAATGAAAACTGAAGAAATCAGCGAAATCTTCGCGTAGCCGTCAAAACGCTCCAGCGGTTCTTTGGCAACAAAGTCGCAGAAGCGAAATTCGAAGCTGAGGAGAGATGGAGGGAGATTGTCAGAGGAGAGGAACCCAACTGGCTCTGGAATGCGGTTGTCCAATCATCGGCGACGAACGGTGGCGCACGACATCCGGTTCATCTAACCTTCATTAGAAAACAGTTCGGGGTCTCGACTGGCAAGGATCCGCTCTCTTGGCAATCGGTAATCGACTACGACGAAACCAGGCTAATGGAATGGCCAGCTATCGCCGCGAACCCTCATTTCCAACGCTGGGGAAAGATCAAAGATCGGTTGCAAGAGTTTGTGGATGCCAACCGTAACAAACTGGCGGACATCAGCGTGGGACTCTTGAGTTCAGAGCGCGCGTCTTGCTTGGAAACACTTGTCCAAATTCCAGGCATAAGCGATAAATATGCAAGAAATCTTATGATGGATGCCGGCCATCCCGCATTCATGGACAGTAGCTTCGCATTCGATTCGAGGTTGGCGGCTTTTCTGATAGCAGTCACGCGCACTAGCCACACCTACAGCCTACGGTCGGCAACCAAATGGACTGAGGCTGATCTGCTCACTATCGCCCATCCGGTTGGCCTCAGCGGATGGGAGATGGATCGATTGATTTTCGGGTATTGGGCTGAACTTGTCGGGCCCTGGGTTATACCTTTCAAGGCACAGGTGCCCGAGGTATCCAACTAGCTTGACGACAAGCTTTCTCAACGATCATTGGTGATATCATTCAATTGCGCTTGCGCCGCTAAAGTAAGCGGCTGTCGGGAGTATAATAATGAAAAGCAAGTTTTCCGAGGCCAGGGACCGAATCTTTTCTGGAGCAAAGGCTCGTCCTGCCGAAACTCGTTGGTCTTTAATCGGAGCTGCTGCGGGCGCAGCCTTTGGTCTCTTGATCGGCGGTGTTGGCATTGTAGCAATGGGGGGCGGGATTGGTATTCCCGCCGCCGTCATACTCGCCGTACTTGGTTGCGCTCTTGGGAACCGATATGGAATCTCGAAAGATCGGCCTGTTCGATAGAGGTCGAGCTTGCATGACCCGCATAGTCTCGGATCCTTATTGGCGCACGCAAACCTTTGGGAACTTGATGCTGGACGCCTGAGATCGAAATGGCATCCACTGTGAATGTAGCGCCGTCACCGCAGTCAGCTGCCTTAAGAAAGTCCTTAAAGTTGTGCGCCGAAACAACGCCTCCGAGTGTGCGTAGCTACTTCGAACAGAGAAATTAAGTATTGGTAAAATAATCGCCGTAGTTGCCTCCCGACCTCTGGACCAACTTAATCGGTTTGTGCATCAGTTGTCTCATTGGGAACGGGGTGCCAAATGTCCGAGACTACTGTCGAGTCTGCCAATTATTCCGAACAATCGATCTTTCAGAGCAGCCTGTCTGTCGAAGCTAAAATTGAGAGAGCCCGCACAGAGCTCCTCGATCTCTCCGCTCGAAACAGACTTCTAAATGTTCCCCGGTTGTCCAAGAGCGCTAAGACGATCGACATCATCGATGAGCGGTCCAGCGAGATCTTCAAGATCCTGGTAACGGATGGGAAGGCTATGACCTTCCTGGCTGGCGCAAAGGGACGGGAACCAAAAGACGGCGAAAGCTCCGAAGATTTAATAGAGCTGGCTCTTCCCGACGACGACGATCGGGATGAGGCTGGTCGCTTGGTACGTCACGGAGACACGAAGCTCCAGACTAGAATGACGCCGAACGCTCTGCAGAAGCGTTTGCTAGACCTCTACTTCGACGCTCGCACGCTCGAGGAAGAGCAGGGGGTCAATATTCTCTACCTCGGTCTCGGTACCCTGAAGTGGATCGACCCCAACAATGCCGAGAACATCCGCTACGCACCGTTGATCCTTGTACCAGTGGCCCTTGAGCGCGGTAGCGCAGCGGATCGGTTCAAGCTGCGGGCCCGCTCCGAGGATTTCGCATCGAACCTGTCACTGGAGGCGTTCCTCGACCGCATCCACAAGATCACGATGCCCGAGTTCGATCCTTCAGACGACTTCTCGTTCGAGGACTACGCAAACAAGGTTGCCGCTGCTGTTTCCATCAAGCCCAACTGGTCGGTACAGCCTGACGACATAGTTCTAGGCTTCTTCAGCTTCGCGAAATTCCTGATGTATCGCGATCTCGATCCTGCTGTATGGCCCGCGGGGGCAAAGTTCACTGACAGGCCACTCATCACGTCGCTTGTGTCAGACGGCTTCACGAGGGGCGATGATCTGCTCGGCGACGATGATAAGATTGACGAGCACATCTCGCCGTCGGAGATGACCCACATTGTCGACGCCGATAGTTCTCAGACGGTGGCAATTCATGAGGCGCGGCGCGGACGAGATCTCGTAATCCAGGGGCCACCCGGCACGGGAAAGTCGCAGACCATTGCAAACATCATTGCGGCTGCCGTGGCCGACGGAAAAACCGTCCTCTTCGTCGCGGAGAAAATGGCGGCGCTGGAGGTCGTAAAGAGGCGATTGGATCAAGCAGGCGTAGGTGACGCATGTCTCGAACTCCATTCAAACAAAGCCAACAAGCGTGCCATCCTGGCCGAGCTTCAACACGTCTGGGAACTGGGAGCACCCAAAGGAGAGTCGTCCGAGGCACTTGATCGTCGGCTTCTCGACACGCGGGACGACCTCAATGCCCATCCGGAACGTGTCCACCGCCTCTATCAGCCGTACGACCTTACACCCTATCAAGTGATTGGGCACCTATCGAGGCTTCGTCGGACGGGAATGCCGCCTTCCGATATGGAGCTCACGGGATCAGCTGATTGGACGCCGGAAGCTCGAGACCGCATTGTTGCTGTCCTTACGGAACTCGCCCAGCGCATCGACGACATTGGACTTCCATCGCAGCACGCTTGGTATGGTGTAGGTCTGACTGGCATCACACCTCTTGATCTCGAGCGCCTCACCGCCCGGCTCAAGGATGCCTCCAGCGATCTGGCTGTCCTTCGGATTTCGATGGATGCAGTCACGCAGTCGCTGTACAGGGAGCCCGCAGGCACGCTCGAAGACTTTGCAGGCTTCGTGTCGCTGGCCGAAAGAGTGGCAACCTGCCCGAATGAAATCTCTGCTGAGGCTCTATCGAATCCAGTTTGGGACTCCTCGCGGGCAGAGATTGCGGAGTTGCTGCAAGATGGCGCGGACTTCCGCCAATTGTCCGATGCGGTGAATGCCACCTTCAGGGAAGAAGCTTGGGGTACAGAACCGAAGCAATCGCTGTCATCGTTCAAGAAGCTGCCACCCGAATTCCCTCAATTGGGTTTCGGGGTGATTTCAAAACTCGATGGTCTCCTTCCACGCTTTCTGCAAGCCGCATCCTCGCTGAAGCAGATGCTTGGCGTCAACGCGTCTCCGACCGTTGGTTCAATTGGCAGGCTTCTGGCCATAGGAGAGCGAGTTGCCGATGCGCCCGACGCAAGTCCCGACGCCTTCGTCGCCGCCATTTGGGAGCGTGGCCTGGATCAGGCCAGTGATCTCGCAGATGCGGTCGCGACATATCGCGATACTCGAAAGCAACTCGAGGGCAAGCTTGCGGACCAAGCGTGGGACATTGATCTGACCCAGACACGGACAGCAGTGGCGATGCACGGCCACCGCACATTCAAGTTCCTGAGTGGTGACTGGCGAAAGGCGAAGGCGCTTCTTCGGACGGTCATGCAGGAAACGTCTCCAGACGAGACGGTCCGCCTTCTCGATCTTCTTCATAAAGGCAAGGAAGCTCGAGCCCAAATCAAGGACGGTGACAGCCTCGGACGGGGAGCGTTCGGCGCGGACTGGCGCGGTGAGCGGTCGGATCCGAAACCTCTGGAAAGTCTCGTTCTATGGATGCGAAGCCTGCGAGGATTGGGAGCGGAAGCGCGGACCATCGCCAGCAGACTAACAGACAGAGCTGCCGTTGCGACCCGCTGCGAACAGGTGAGGGGCCTTCATGAGGAAGTGCGCCACTTGATGGCATCGCTATGGTCCGATCTTGGCGATCAAAACCTCGCTCTCTTCCCCGATGCGGCAGGACCTGATGAGGTCATGCTCACTCAAGCCGCGACGTTGATTAAGGAGATCGCTGCGGCTGACCAGGCATTTGTTCCACTGGTTCATGCCATCCTTGATCTCAACAGTGATCGGGTGTTGCTGCTTGAGCGGCTGGCCTCCGCGCAAGCTAGGAAGAGTGCCCTAGACGCGGCCGACGATATGGGGCGCGCAGCATTCGGCAATCTATGGAAAGGCGGCTCCTCAGATTGGCCAGTCTTGCAGACCGTTTCAGAATGGGTGTCGGCAAACAGCGATATTAGAATCTTGGCATCCCGTGTGTCCGAACGGGACGCTGTGCAGGCCAGAGCTCGGGATGCAGCCACAGCTGGAGAGGCTCTCGCAGCTCGGTTGACCGAAATTTTCAAGTTTCTGCAGGCTGATCTTTCTGCTCTTTTTGGATCGATTTCGATCAATCAAACCCCGCTTACTGCAATTGGCGAGAAGCTGGATCGATGGAGTGAGACCGAAGAGCAGCTCAGCAAGTATGCGGCGTACAATGGCCGTGCTGACGATGCGCGGAAACTTGGGGTCGGCCTCGTCGTAGATCGGCTTCAAGACGGTCGGGTGCCAACCACAGATGTGATCGCGCATTTCGAGATGGCGTTCTTCGAAGCAATCCTCCGCGACCAGCATTCGAAAGATCCGGAGCTTGCAAGGTTCGATGGGGAGGTTCACGGACGGCTCGTTAGCGAATTCGCCAACCTCGACCGCGGCCGCATGCGGCTGTCGCGACTGGAAGTCGTTCGCGCGCATCATCGCAAGATCCCGCAGGTCAGCGGCATCGGCCCCGTCGGCATCCTCCGCGGCGAAATGGCAAAGCGTAGCCGCCATATGCCGATCCGCCAGCTTATGCAGAGGGCAGCCCCTGCAGTCCAGGCGCTCAAACCCGTTATGATGATGAGCCCTCTGTCCATTGCCCAATTCCTGCCGCCTGGCGTGCTCGAATTTGATCTGTTGGTGATGGACGAGGCGTCTCAGATCCAGCCTGTTGACGCACTCGGCGCAGTGGCACGGGCAAAGCAGGTTGTTGTGGTGGGCGACGAACGGCAGTTGCCGCCGACAAAGTTCTTTTCGAAGATGACGTCCGGTGGTTCCGAGGATGACGATGACCAGGATGGCGCGCAGGTCTCTGATATCGAAAGCATCCTCGGTCTCTTTTCCGCCAGAGGCTTGCCGGAGAAAATGCTGCGCTGGCACTATCGCAGCCGCCATCAGTCGCTGATTGCGGTATCAAACAGCCAGTTCTACGACAGCAAGCTCTTCATCGTGCCGAGTCCCTATACCCAAGAGGCGGCGATGGGCCTCCGGTTCCATCATGTGCCCGGTGGAGCGTTCGAAGACGGTATCAATAAGGTTGAGGCCAAGGTCGTTGCAGAAGCGGTTATTCGCCATGCATTGCAAACCCCAAACCTATCCCTTGGGGTCGCCGCGTTCTCGATCAAGCAGCGTCGAGAGATACAGGACCAGGTTGAACTCCTTCGGCGGCTTAACCCGCAGACAGAGGAATTCTTCCATGCTCACCCGCACGAACCATTCTTCATCAAGAACCTCGAAAACGTTCAGGGGGACGAGCGAGATGTGATCCTGATTTCCGTCGCCTATGCGAAGGGACCCAGTGGCGCTCCAATGAGCATGCGTTTTGGCCCGCTCGGAGCCGAGGGCGGCGAACGCCGCCTCAACGTTCTGATCAGCCGTGCCAAGCGAAGATGCGAGGTCTACTCGTCGATCACCGACGAAGACATTGATACCGAGCGCGGCAAGGGGAAGGGCGTTTTTGCTTTCAAGCTGTTCCTGCACTATGCCCGCACAGGGCGGCTGTCGATGTCCCAGAGGACCGACCGCGCGATGGACAGCGTCTTTGAGGAGCAGGTCATGGCCGCACTTCAAGAACGGGGCTATCAGGTCCATCCGCAGGTTGGGATCGCTGGATTCTTCATCGACTTGGCCGTCGCCGATGAAGCCGTGCCGGGACGATATCTGATCGGAATTGAATGCGACGGCGCGTCCTATCACGACTCCAGGTCCGCCCGGGACCGCGACCGCCTCCGTCAGGCCGTGCTCGAGGATCATGGATGGACAATTCATAGAATATGGAGCGCGGATTGGTTCCAGCGGCCGAAGGCGGAACTCGAACGCCTCGTCCAGGCAATAGAGCAGTCTAAGATTGCTGCTCTGGCTGGTGCTGACACGGCTCAGACATCAGCGCGGGCTGTTCCTGTCGAGGTCATTACCATTGAGCGCGCTACCGTGACTGAAATCGGACTGCAGCCAGTCTCTTTCGAGAATACGACCCCGGTCTATGAGGAATGCGCACCGACCGCCGACTTCAAGTACGAGCTCCATGAAACGCCGATTGGAATCCTGGTGAACCTCGTCAAGCAAGTTGTTGAGCTGGAAGGTCCGGTTCATCGTGATGAGGTTGTAACAAGGATCCGTACAGCTTGGGGCCTGCAGCAGGCAGGAAGTCGTATCAGGGCACATGTGGGAGGCGCGATCGACGTGGCGGTAAATGGTGGCCACATTTATCGCTCCGGCGAATTCCTGACATGGCCGGGAGTGGAGACGCGGCTTCGCGATCGAAGTGGTGTAACCTCTGCAGGCCTGCGCAGAATCGAAATGATCCCGCCCACAGAGATCGACGAGGGACTTGTCTCCGTCATTGAGAGCAGTTTTGGCGCGACTGTGGACGAGGCGGTGAACGCAATCGCCAGAGGGTTCGGGTTTAAGTCGACCAGCAGTCAATTGCGAGAAGTGATAATCAGCCGGATTGAACTGCTGAAGGCGGAAGGACGGCTGCTGGAGCGAGATGGGATGCTTGTCCCAGTTGCTTCCATCGCCGCGCAATGAGTTCTCGACGGGGTAAACTGAGGCGCACTCTCAGCATCAAATCGCTGGTGGGCGTCTTTGTGTTAGCTCTCGGTATCGGTTGGATCAGTGCATACGGTCTCGGTGCCTACGCTTCAAATCTCCCTTGCAGTGGTAGCAAGGGAGGAATTGCCGGATGCCAGGGAGAGACATTCATTTGCAACGACGGGTCGGTTAGCGGCAGCAAGCGCTCATGTTCTGCGTACGTTGGTGGCGGGATTGGATTGTTGGGCAGAAGCGAAACCGAAACGAAGCCGTCCAGTACAGGTCCTTGCGCTTGTCGATCAGGATCATATTGTACGGGACCGCGAGGCGGCCGCTTTTGTACGAAGGACGATGGTGGAAAAAGCTATCTGCGGAAATGACCTTACTCAGGGTTTCGGAAGTCAGGGTGGGCGACGTTAAACTGACAATGATCGTTGTCTATGCCGTCGTGCGCTTCGGCGACGCTGAACCAAGGCAATTGAAAACAACATCGTCTTGAGAACGTCGATCATGATGTTCAGGCGCTCCCTCCCAGTTGAGGTTAACGCAGCGGGAGATCGGGAACACGCGCCGATTGGCAACGTGCACCGTCGCTGCCAGCAAAATGGGGCATCAGCATCTAGCGTAGGGGAAGCCCCTTATCTCGATGGTCAAGATGAAGGCTATAAAATCGATTTCGCAAACCCGCCGCGCATGTTCGCGGATACGTAAGTTCATCCTGGTATTCCGGCGACATTGCGACAGTCAGTCAGATTGCTGCGTTTTGGGTTCTCACCTAGCCATGGGGATTAATGGATGTCGAGTATAGGGTGGAAGCTGACGCTTGATGAGCGTAGTACATTGGAAGTTCCCCGCTATAAGATTGTGTATTTCGCGAAGGGCTATTTCGGAGAGCCGATCCAGAGCGAAAACGTGCACGTCGTGATCGATGCGATCGCCTTTAGTGAATTGAAGGCTCGTCTGAAAGGCGTGCTGTCAGATAGTTACCGCCTTATAAAAAAGGCTATCAAAGACGGGATGCGGCCTGAAAGTTTCGAGGTTGAATTCACCGTCGATATCTTAGGAGGCCTCGTGTTGTCTGCCACCAACGATGACGAATTGATCGAAGTCTTCAACCTCGATGAACTTAATGACTATCTCGCAGATACGTTGACAGCGAATGCGTCTGTTCCCACCATAGGTTCCCCATTTCAGCCCTAAGCTTGGTCGCATTCTCCAACCTTTCAGGATTTCTGTGCAGTTGGCTTGTTTTGCTTCGTGCGGCCTGTTGTACCACACGGTCATATATATCCAACATGCAGCCTTGCCCATGCTGGGCGTCTAAAGTAGTCCACTCACGCTCTATTCTTCTTAGTCGGTGGAGGTCTTCCGGGTCGGCGATACCGCGTTCGCTATAAATCTCTATGTGCCACCTTAACCCGGCGAGGCTGCCGCGTGTGATCGTCGGAGACATTCGCGCTAGAAATTCACTTATTGCCATCATCAATTGTCCAGTTTGCTATTTGATGATGGGGCCGTTAGTTGCCAGGAGCAATCGCCGGTGGGAAACGTGGTTTGTCTCAGCGCGTTTCCCCATCGGGATGCTGGCCGAGCGCTCGCATGGAAGACCGCCGTGTGAGCTTGCAGACGATCGGCATGACCGCTCAAAGCGACATGATTGCCGTATCAGTCATGGCATTCATGCGACTTTCATCACCCGCAGTAATTAGTGTGATAAACGTGCAGCCAGAAACCTGGCGGCGTTCTGATGCGCGGCGCGCGCGGCAGGTTCTCTGAGCTGAGGAAGAAGTCGTATTGTCCCCCCTCGTAAACATCGAGTTGGGTATAGGTCCCGAGCTTCTAAGCTGTCCGCTTTAAATCCCAGGCAACTGATAACGGGAATACCTTATCGGTATCGGCCACTTTGACGAACTCGGGATAGCTCTCGGGGCTGAAGCCAAAGCCCTCGGGAATATCGAACTGGCCGAGATATTCGCCGCTGAGGCTGCCGATTCCCAAGATCGGTATTTCCGCGCGCAAGCCGAGACTGCTGGGGAAATCTACACCCGCTTTGCGGCGTGGGACGGTAGCATGTTAACTGATATCGTCGAAGAAGAAAGCTCTCGAAACGCGCATTTGCCGCGTCAGCTTGCTCGAGATATTCCTTCTCCATCGTTTCGGCGGTAGCCGTCATCTTTGGATGGTCCCAGTTCAATAAAGACTCTGGACCATGCTGACGCTCGTATTCCTCGGCGTCAGCTCGCCATGCCGTTGCGCGGGTAACGACCTCATGAAGTCCTCACACCCGGTCTTCGCAATGAGCTCGCGACGCCGATCCAAGATCCTCGCTAGCGGAGCCGACAGGCCAGCTTCCATACACACTTGGAGTTGGTCTACGACAAATACTTTGATGTCGCGAAGTCTGATGGGCGATAGTTTCCGAGTTCGATCTGCAGATTTTTCACGTTCATCGGGTTAGGGTCTGTCGTGAGGTACAGGATTGACGCCGTGTCATATTGCTCGGGTACACAGATATTGATTTCGGTCGTTTTCCGTTCGGCGGTTGCAGTCGAGACGACTTGAGTGCAGCATTTCTTCAACGCAATAGAGTGCAATGCATGTCAAACCGCCTCGAACGTTGTGCGCTTGAGCTCGTCAACGAACCAAATTCCATTCCGGGTTTCGGCGGAGTGACCGGGAAATCTCGCTCAACTCACGAAGAAAGCAAAACCGCCTCGAACTGCCCAGTCCGTAAGCTCACTGAAGTAGCCCATGTCGGCGACCTGCTCTTCGCAGAAAAACGACCCGGTTCCTACGAAGGAAGATGTCTGTCCGTGTCAACGGCTCCCGTCTCGTGGGCCTCAATCGCCCAACTAGGTGACCGTGGCTTCATCTTAAAGGGACGCGGAAACTTCCTGGATGCGCTCGCGCTCAGCCTTAACCACCGAGAAGCTATCGTCGAATGGGCCGTAAATTCCGGGCTGCTCATGTCACAAGAAGTGGCTCGTCTGCATACTCTGGATACAGAACTGAACGAATGGCGCTTCACCGATTTCAGCTGCAGGGAGAAAGCCGAAGAAGAAATCGAATGGATCGAAGATGATCCGTACCGCCTTGAATTCCTGACGGTATACGTTGCGACGCAGACGCTTGTTGAGGGGAGCGGTTGGACGACAGCCCTTATCAGCAGCTCGATCAGCTTCGACCTAGCGCTTATCGAATTTGCTTCGCGAGATCCAGAATTGGACGGTGTCTGGTGGCAAGAAAAGCTTGATGCCTCCAGATTTTCAGCACCACGCGGCGGAATATTCTCTCATCGTGTGTCAGAATTTCAGGCGCGTCCGGCGACATGGGCACAGCTGGAAAGGTTCGAGGGCACGTCCACTTGCTTCAGCGGTTGCGGCCGACACGATAGCAATACACAATCGTGATAATGCAACAGAGCCTACGCAATGTGGATACGCCTCGATAAAAATGAGAATGCTGAAATTCTGGCCGTTATATCTGATGGACCTCTTGCCAGGAGGCTCCGAGCGCCGGTGGATCCGGATACTAACGCATTCGATTCACGCAGTTGTGGGAAGGCGCGACCAGGTAGGCGACATCAAGCTCGTCTACGAAGATGGGGAATGGGATGTCAGAAACCATTCGATCGCGATCTAGGGATTCGCTAGCGTTAAGTCGCCCTTTAGTTGACTAAACAACAGGCTAGGCGCGAACGGTTTGCAATAAGCCGCGCCTACGATCCGGTGAGTATTCTGCTATCCACTTAGCGACTTCGAGCCACTCCTGAATGAAAATGAGAAGTGAGTTGCGCTGGGAGACCGTGCGCGCCCGTGAGAACGGCAACGCTTCAGAATACTTCCGGCACACGCTCTCGCAGTTGACGCTTTAAGCGGCCCACCTTCCGGGGGCCTATGTGTAAGGATCAGGTAGCGTTCCCATAATGCCCGCCAAAGCCGCCAGGAATTCCTCGACGCCGATACGCCTCGAAATCTTCTCGGCGTTCCATCAGGTGATCGAAGACTGCCTCATTCATTTTCTTTACCGGTCGAGTGATCGTCTGCCCGAAGGGGCCGTAGCCATACTGCCTTTCACTTGGAAGAACTTCGATTGCTCCTTCCTCCAGTGGCTCACCATCTTAAGCTCTCGAGAATTTGTAAGCGAAGCATTCTGCTAGCCAAACCAGGAGCGCATTGCCTAGCGTTCCCCTGGCTTGCAGGTATCGAGCTTGGGTAAATAAGAAATCAATGACTTGTAGTTTTCGTGAACTGACGGGACACCCGAGCCGTCGTAGGCTTTAAGACCGTTGAGCACTTTCTCCAGTAAAGGATCCATCACCATCTCCTATAAGGCGGCGACGTCCTCGCAAAATTATGTGACCGTCCGGTTACGGCACGGATAGGCTTTGTATCACGCGATCAATTCGGGCAAGCGATCCCAGTGTCCGTTCGATGTCCAGCGCAGCTTCGCCATTCGCATCCGTCGCGCTCATCTGCGTCGCGAGTTGCTGAGGCCGTAAAGGAGCAACATTGATTTCATGGTGCGAAGGCACGAACATGAAGCATCCTGCATAGCGATCGGCTGAGCCTTCAGGTCGTCAATAAGAGACATCAGCTCGTTAGACCTAATCTTGTCGGCGACATCCGTGAGGACTTCGGCAAGATCGTCATTCCTAACAGAATACTGGCTACCGTTCTGTCGAAGCCATTCACGAACGATTCGGTGGAGGTCGTTTTCCCTTCAGAGGTAAAGTAGGGAGAGATGGTGGCGGTTATCTTATCCATGAAGAAGTCCGATGAGTAAGACGATTCTCAACCGATTTCTTGCCGGCAACAATCGGGCGGGGTCTTGCTGGTAGCGAACTTCGGTGTTTGGCGTCCGAGATACGGAGCATAAGGCCGCCGTTACGAGACATTGGCAGCAAATCAATCAGTAACTAATTGAATTGCTTTGTTATTTAAGGTGACATGAACTTAGGCGGCTCATGGCGTGATCGGTTCCTCGGAAAAGCTAAGTGTAAATTATGGTTTAGCTTCAGAGGCTTATGCGCGCAGTTCACGGTAGCTGTTATGCGCTCGTTTTTGGTCATTATAGTGTCTTTGGGTCAAACATGATGGCGCACTATAAATGATAAACTTGTTGACGCCATACCTCCCACTTGTAGTATGTATTTGGCTGTCATGTATGACAACGCCGATAAAGTGTCGGTGATGCCTGTCCTGGGGAGGATATATGCTGAAGAAATTGTTGCTGACGGGCGCCGCGGGTGGTGTCGGTCAGAACATCCGCCCGCTGCTGTCGCAGTTGGCGGAAGAGGTCGTATTGTCAGACCTTGGTGACGTCTTTGACCTCGGACCAAAGGAAACATTCGTCAGATGCAATCTAGCTGATGCCCAAGGGGTTTTGCGACTCCTTGAAGGCGTGGACGGCGTCATTCATCTTGGCGGAGTATCCGTCGAGCGGTCCTTCGATATTGTTCTTCAGGGCAATATTATCGGTCTCTACAACCTATATGAGGCCGCCAGGCATCAGGGCAAACCGCGCATCGTGTTTGCCAGTTCCAACCACGTCGTCGGTTACTACCGCCAGGATGAAAAGATCGACAACACGGTCTACCCGCGTCCCGATTCACTCTATGGCGTTTCCAAGGTTTTCGGCGAGGCTGTCGCCAGCATGTATTACGACAAGTTCGGGCAGGAGACGCTGTCATTGCGCATCGGCTCCTGCTTCGACAGGCCGCTCAATCCGCGCATGATGGCAAGCTGGCTGAGTTATCGCGATTTCGTTTCCTTGTGCGAGAGGGCGTTCCTCACCCCGAAACTGGCGCACACGATCGTCTATGGCGCATCCGCGAACCAGCAGACGTGGTGGGACAATAGCAACGTCGATTTTCTCGGCTGGGAGCCGCAGGACAGTTCGGAAAAGTGGCGCGCAGAAGTCGAGGCTGCGACCGGCGAGCAAGATCCGAACGACCCTATGGTGATCTACCAGGGCGGGGCATTCGCCGGCGCTGGTCATCCCGACGACAATTGATAACATCGCATCAAGGATGCCCTCCATTCATATGTTGCGGCCATATCCGCTGGATTGAAAAGCCGCTTGGGAAGGAAAAAGCATGACCATCCATCAAAATCTCATCGCCGGCGAGTGGGTCGGCAGCACGGGCTCGGAAAACGTCAACCCGTCCGATACCAATGACATTGTCGGGCTTTACGCGCAGGCAACGGCCGATGACGTCAGCCAAGCGATTGCTGCAGCAAAGGCTGCTTTTCCGGCATGGTCCCGATCCGGAATTCTTGAGCGTCATGCGATCCTGAAAAAGACCGCCGACGAAATCCTGGCGCGCAAGCAGGAACTCGGCACGCTTCTCTCCCGCGAGGAAGGCAAGACGCTGGCAGAGGGGATCGGCGAAGTCACGCGTGCCGCTCAGATCTTCGACTTCTTTGCCGGTGAGACGCTGAGGCTGGCTGGCGAAGTCCTGCCATCGGCAAGGCCCGGCATCGGGGTCGAGATCACGCGCGAACCGCTCGGCGTCATCGGCATCATCACCCCGTGGAATTTTCCGATCGCCATTCCGGCCTGGAAGATTGCGCCGGCGCTCTGCTACGGCAACACGGTGGTATTCAAGCCGGCGGAACTCGTGCCCGGCTGCTCCTGGGCGATCGTCGACATCCTGCACCGCGCCGGCCTTCCCAAGGGCGTGCTCAATCTGGTGATGGGACCGGGTTCGGTTGTCGGCCAGACGATGCTCGACAGCCCGGACATTGCCGGCATCACTTTCACCGGCTCTACAGGCACGGGCAAGCGTGTGGCGGCGGCCTCGATCGAGCATAACCGCAAGTTCCAGCTGGAAATGGGCGGCAAGAACCCCATGATCGTTCTCGACGACGCGGATCTTGGTGTCGCCGTGGAGGCCGCGGCAAACTCCGGCTTCTTCTCGACCGGCCAGCGCTGCACGGCGTCTTCCCGCCTGATCGTCACCGAAGGCATCCATGACAAGTTCGTCGACGCGCTGACCGAACGGATGAAGAGCATTCAGGTAGGGCATGCGCTGAGGCCCGAAACCCATATCGGCCCGGTTGTCGACGTGCGTCAGCTGAAGCAGGACACTGACTATATCGAGATCGGCGTCAAGGAAGGTGCCAAGCTCGCTTTCGGCGGCGAGCGTCTGGAGCGTGACACGCCCGGTTTTTTCCTGCAGCCGACGCTATTTACCGAAGCGACCAACCAGATGCGCATCAGCCGTGAGGAAATCTTCGGCCCGGTCGTCAGCCTCATTCGCGTCAAGGATTATGACGAGGCGCTGGCAATGGCCAATGATACGCCTTTCGGCCTCTCGGCCGGCATTGCGACGACAAGCCTGAAATACGCGACGCATTTCAAGCGCAACTCGGAAGCCGGCATGGTGATGGTCAACCTGCCGACGGCGGGTGTCGATTTCCACGTGCCCTTCGGCGGACGCAAGGCTTCGTCGTTTGGTTCGCGCGAGCAGGGCAAATATGCCGCCGAATTCTTTACCGTGGTGAAGACTGCCTACACTCAGGCCTGATGATGGCCGCAAATGTTGCGGCTGTAGAAATGTAAAAGACCTGTGAGCGGTCCGTCTGCAGAGTAAGACCTGTAGACGGATCGGTTTTACGCGTTATCTCTGTCTGCGGAAAAACGTTCAGATGCAGGATGGGATATTCGTGGTTCAGCGTGTCAGCTTTTATATTCTGCTTGTCTTTGTGACGCTGGCATTCATCGCAATCCTCATCCCGTTCTATTCGGCGGTTTTCTGGGCGGTAATCTTCGCTATCATCTTTTTCCCGCTCTATGCCAAGCTGGAAGAAGCGCTTGGCGGGCGGCGTAATAGTGCCGCCGTTCTCTCCGTGCTGATCTGCCTCTGCCTCGTGATCCTGCCGGGTCTGGCCATCTTGGCTTCGCTCATTCAGGAGGGAACCGGTCTCTATCAGAGGGTCTCGAGCGGACAGATCGATCTCAACCGGATGCTTAACGAGGTCGTGACGGCTCTTCCCGCCTTCATGCAGGACTGGCTGCAGACCATCGAGACTGGAGGCTTCGCCGCCCTCCGCGATCGCTTTTCGTCATCGCTCATGCAAGGCGGAAGCTTCTTTGCTGGGCGGGCATTGAATTTTGGCCAGAGCACTGCAGAGTTTTTCATTGCCTTTGGTCTGATGCTCTATTTGCTTTTCTTCCTGTTTCGTGATGGACGCTCGCTGGCGGCTGCAATCCGAAGCGCGGCGCCTCTAAGCGATGAGCACACGACGCAGTTCATGGCAAAATTTGCCTCGGTCGTGCGGGCGACGGTTCGTGGTAATATCATCATCGCCATCATTCAAGGCGTCATTGGAGGCGTTACCTTTTGGTTGCTGGGCGTGCAGCCGGCACTTCTCTGGGGCGTCCTGATGGTCATCTTGTCCCTGGTGCCTGCCGTTGGCGCTGCCCTCGTCTGGGTGCCGACGGCGATCTATCTTGCCGTCGCGGGCGAGGTTTTGAAGGCTGCTGTCATCGTTGCAGTCGGTGTGTTCGTGATCGGTCTCATCGACAATATCCTTCGACCACCGCTGGTCGGCAAGGAAACGAAGCTTCCGGACTATGTCGTGCTGATCTCGACCGTTGGCGGGATTTCTCTTTTCGGCGTCAACGGTTTTGTCATCGGCCCCCTGATTGCAGCGCTCTTCATTGCGGCATGGTCGCTTTTTGAAAAGGAGCAGGGCGGCGGTGGGAATGCAGTTGATTGAAACGCGATATCTGTAAACATGGTTGGACCATGGTCCAATTCGGGCATTCGCAAAGGTCTCATGGCGGAACTATGGCTGGGCTCAAATGTTGAATGCTAGTAGGGTGCAGTTACTGACGCTTGTCCGATGGAGGTTGCCATTCGCTCCCGCCGACAGATTATTTCAGGCCTGATGCTTGCCTTTCTCCCGGGTGTTGTGTCGTTTGGCGCGAAGTCCGCGATGGCACGTAATGGCGGACAGGGTGGTGGAAACGGAGGAGGCGGAGGCGGCCGTGAAGGCGGCGGCAGTTCCGGTAATTCCGGCAGGAGCGGTGGTGCTGAGAGCCGAGAGGGTAATGGTGGCCGGGGCAATCGCGATCGCAGCGCCGATACCGCGGCGGAGGCGAGAACAACGGATAGCCGCTCTCAAAAAGACGCCGTCAATGTCGACAATCGTGGCATCCGGGTGAGGCACGGCAGCGGTATCGCCGAAGAGGTGAATGATCGAGGCCGTTATGTCATGCGCGATCGTAGTGGCAGGACGATCGTCAATCGCGCCGCCACGAAATCCGATCTCGACAGATTGCGCTCATTGATAAAGTGAGTGATCTGCGAGCCATCATTTCCGGGCGGCCCGCCGGATTGCTGGTTTCGCCTACGAGGAGAGCGTACGCCCGGAGATTTCTCGTGCCGCCTCATTCCAGGCGATTGCCGCGGCGGTTCTGTTGGTCACGTTAAGCTTGGCGAAGATGCGCGTCATGTGATGCTTGACCGTCTTCTCATGCAGATCGAGCTCGATGGCGATTGCCTTGTTGCTCAGGCCTTCGGCCGCGAGACCCAAGACCTCGCGTTCGCGTATCGTCAGGTCGCGCATGGCAGCGGAGAGGCTGTCCTCGTTGGCCGAGGCCGGCGGCTCTGCCAGGAGCTTGGCGGAAAGCGCCGGCGCCACATATCCTTCACCGGCGGCAACCGAGCGGAGGATTTCCGCAAGCGAGCCTGATCCTATCCCTTTGAGCACATAACCCTTTGCGCCGTCCTGTAGCGCCTGGCGGATATCATCGCTGGTTTCCGATACCGTCAGCATCACGATGTTCTGGTCGGGCCGCTCGGCAAGGATGGGGCCGATTGCACCAAGGCCGCCACCCGGCATCGAGATATCCATCAGCAGAATGTCGGGCTGGTGCCGCTGGGCGATTTCGATTGCATCGTCGCGGCTTCCCCCCTCAGCCACGATGTCGAAGCCGAGTTCGGTCAATGTGCGCGCAACGCCTTCCCTGAAAAGAGGGTGATCGTCGCATACGGCAACCCGCAGATCCGTCATCAAGTTTTCTCCGTTTCGCAAATCTTCAAAGTCATCGTCACTGTCGTACCGCTGCTATTCGAAACGATCTCGAACCGCCCTCCGAGGCTCTCGATCCGTTCCCTCAGACCGGCGATGCCAAGGCTCGTCGGCTTGATCTGTGTCGGATCGAAACCGGGGCCGGTGTCGATGACATCCACCACAACGCAATGCTCTTCCAAACGTTGCAGCACTTTCTGGCCCGATCCTCCCGCATGCCGCCAGCCATTGTTAAGCGTCTCCTGAACAAAGCGGTAGACGCAGATTTTTTCCGCAGGGCTTGGCTGCCACTCGACTGCGGCCATTGTAAGGGCAATCGAAACGCCGGTCCGTTCCCGGTGGCGCTGAACTGCCTGCAGGATCACATCCTGGAAGTTCGCGGTCTCGATCTCTGGAAGGATGAGATCGTGACAAATGCTGCGGATTTCCCTCATCGCTTCCTGCAGGCTCTTCTTGATCGAGGTGACCTCTGCCTCGCGCGTTTCGCGAAGTGCCTGGGCGCCGAGAATGGCGGGGCTGTCGATCCGCAGGGATGCATAGGCAATAAGCTGCGCCGGCCCGTCGTGGAGATCGGCTCCCAGCCGCCTTAGAAAACGTTCGTTAATGGCGGTCGTTTGCTGGCTTGCCTTCTGAACGCGCGAGTGCAGTTCCCGGTTCTGCTTGAGAAGATGCGAAAGCTCACCGACCCGGGCATTGAGAAGGCCGCGTTGCAGCTCGATGAGCCGGCTGCCGCGAAAGACGATCAGCGACAGCAGCGAGAAGATCGCCGCGATCACCGCAATGACCGCCAGCCAGGTGCGTAGTCTTGCGCTCTGGAGGCTGCGCTCGAAATCGGTTGCCACTTCATAGAATTCCGATACCGCCACGACTTCGCCTGACCATGGCTGCAACACGGGATTATAGATTTCGAGGAGTGGTCGCGTCTGGTTACCCAGCGCTTCCGCTTCCTCCGGATCGATTTGGTTGAATTCTGACACCATCTTACCGGAAAACGCCGCCTTCAGGTCTTCGCTTGGAGCAAGTTTCTTCCCCATAAGCGTCTTGTCATTGGCGTACAGGATCGTGCCGTCCTTGCGCCATAGGCGGAAGGAAATGAGGCGTTGACCGAGCGCTCCCTGTGACAGTGTCTCGTCGAGCACGCGTTCTATCGACTCATCGAGCTTTTCCGTGGTCGTCATGTCCGGCAAAATCGGAGCGATGATGCTGTCGACGTAAAGAGCAGTCGATGCGGCGGAGTTCCGCGTTACGGCCTCTTCAATGAGGCTGGCAACGAAAGTACCCACGATCAATGTCGCGATAATCGAGATTAACCCGCCGGCAAGCAGAAACTGGCGGGCGAGCGACTGTCCGGTCCAAAAAGCAATAACGTTGGGTAGGCGCACGAAAGCCTCGGTGGCTGCATCAGAAGAAGATAATTAAGGCTCGGCTTCACGGCGTCAATGGGGTCGCATGACCACTAATGTGTCCGGCGGGACCAAAGTCGCATCCTCAAACGCAAAGGTCCCGTATGGGAACGGCTCCGCATTCTTCACGTTTTCCTGCCATCGCAAGCAAGGAGTTCTGTGATGAAAAAGATGATCCTGGTATCCGCTGCCATTGCAGCCTTCGCCACCGGTGCCCTGGCCCAGCAGAGCACTGTAAACGGTGCCGTCGGTGGTGCCGTCACCGGCGCAATCGTCGGCGGCCCGGTCGGCGCTGCGGTTGGCGGCATCGTTGGCGCTGCAGCCGGCACGGCAATCGACCCGCCGCCGGAACGCGTCGTGCGTTACGTAGAGACCCAGCCGATGCCGGCACAGTCGGTCGTCGTCCAGGAACAGGTGGTGGTCGGTCGCCCCATTCCGCAGCAGGTGGTGTTGACGCCTGTGCCGGAAGATCCGACCTATGCCTATGCGGTGGTCAACCAGCAACGCGTTATCGTAGATCCGCAGACGCACACGGTCGTTCGCATTCTCAACTGATATTAGGTCGAAGATCGAGAAGGCGCCCGTGACATCGCGGGCGCCTTTTCTTATGTCTTTCCTCAACCCTTCTGGCGGGCCGCAGCGTGGCGATTGGCGGGCATTGAAAGGCCGAGATTTTCGCGAAGTGTTGAGCCCTCGTACTCTTCACGGAAAAGCCCGCGGCGGCGAAGTTCCGGCAAGACGAGTTTGGTAAAGTCGGTCAGGCTTGCCGGCAATGTCGGGAACATCAGAATGAAGCCGTCGGCGGCGCGCGCCTCGAACCATTCTTCTATGAAATCGGCGATTTCCTTTGGCGTGCCGGTAATACCGTTGCCGGTGCTCTTTTCCGCATAGTGGTGGATCAGATGGCGCAGCGTGTGGCCCTGTTTGATGAAGTCGGTCAGTTCCTCGAACAATGCCTTCGAGCCCTTCGGCTGCTGCGGCAGGCGTTCCATTGGGAAGGGCTTGTCGAGTTCTGCGCCGGAAAGATCCGTTTCCAGAAATTCGCCCAGCATCCAGCGGCCGACATCAGGGTGAAGGTTGTTGATCAGGAAATCGACCTTGGCTTGGGCTTCCGCTTTCGTTTCTCCCACATTGACGACAATGCCCGGCATCATCTTCAGGTCATCCTCGATGCGGCCATACTTCGCCATGCGGCTTTTGACATTGCGATAGAATGAACCGTTGCGCTCGATGCTGGAGGCCAGGCTGAAGACGATTTCCGAGGTTCGGGCAGCAAGCTCCATCCCCGCTTCCGAGCCGCCTGCCTGGGCGATGACAGGTCGCCCTTGTGGGGTCGAGGCGATATTCAACGGTCCGCGAACCTGGAAATGCTTGCCCTTGTGGTTCAGCGTGTGCAGCTTGTCCTTGTCGTAATAGACGCCGCCCTGACGATCGAGCAGCAGGGCGTCCGGCTCGAAACTGTCCCAGAGGCCGAAAACGACATCGACGAATTCCTCGCCGCGCTCATAGCGGATCGCATGCGGATCGAGCCCCTCGCGATTGAAATTATAGCCGGTTTCGTCGTGGTCGGAGGTGACGACGTTCCAGCAGGCCCGGCCACCGCTTAAATGATCGATGGACGAAAATATGCGGGCGATGTTGTAAGGCTCATAGTAGCTGGTCGAGGCTGTCGCCACGAATCCGAGCTTCTCCGTCATGGCCGCAAGGGCCGTGATCAGCGTCAGGGGTTCGAACCGGTTCATCTTTGTCGGCGAGCGGGATAGAGCTTCCGGATCGCCGATCGCGGCGGCCGGTGAGTCCGCCACGAACATGAAGTCGAGCTTGGCCTCTTCCGAAATGCGGGCGACATTAAGCAGGTGGTCGATTTTGTTCGCACCATTGACATCGGCTGCAGGATGCAGCCAGCTCGCCGGGTTGAAGCCGAACGTATAGACAAAGGTTCCAAGTTTCAGCTTGTCTTCGCGGGCCATGGTTCCTCGAACCCTCCTGATAGTCTTCGTGTTTCAGCCCGCCTGAGATGGGGTGAAGCGGGCGGTGAGCGTGTGGCTTTTGCCGGGATAGGTCAGCCGAACCGACGTCACCGACTGATCGAGCCGCCATGTCTGACGCTCGACAACCATGACAGGGCTGCCGATAGGGATGGTGAGATAATCAGCTTCCGCGGAGCCGGCGCCGCGGGCCGCAATCCGGTGCTCGGCGGCGCTCCATGGCACATGATCGAGTAGCCAGGGGCCGGGAGACAGGGTTTCGAATGTTTCTCCTCTGGCATCCGGCACGACTTCCAGATTTATCAGACGCTGCTCGAGGCAGAAGGGATGTGCGCCCGCATAGTGAAGGCAGGTAATATCGGCGATCGCTCTCTTACGCGGGATGTCGAGGCGCTCGGCCTCCTCACTGTTCGCCGGCCTTACCGTGCGGCTCAGAATCCGGTGGCTATAGATTTCACCTTTCGCCTTCACCTCTTCGCGAATGTCGTAGATTTCGAGAATTGCGCTTTGCGCCTTCTGGGGGAGAACGACACTGCCGACCTTGCGCTTCCGCTGTATCAGCCCGGCGCGTGCCAGCTGTGTCACGACCTTGTTCACGGTCATGCGCGAACAGCCGTATTGCAAGGCCAGTTGCTGTTCCGATGCGATCTTGAAGCCGGGTTGCCAGCGGCCAGTTAGGATATTCTGCTCGATATCGAGAAGTATTCGCTGATGAAGCGAAAGCGGCGTCTCGGAAATAGTGTCGGCAGTAATATCCGCGTCAATCATGCGAGCATGCTGGCGCCGCGATCGAGATAGGTGTCGAGAAATTGCTCCAGTCGTGGGTGGCGCGGCTTGGCAAAGATTTCCGCTGGCGGTCCTGAGAACAACAGCCTTCCGTGATCGAGAAAGCTGATCTGCTGGCCGACGCTGGCGGCAAAGCCGATCTCGTGGGTGACGACAACCATCGTCATGCCCTCGCTCGCCAAGTCTCGCATAACGTTGAGCACTTCACCGGTCAATTCCGGGTCGAGCGCGGAGGTCGGCTCGTCGAACAGCATGATTTTCGGTTCCAGCGCGAGCGCCCGGGCAATCGCCACGCGTTGCTGCTGGCCGCCGGAAAGCTGCGACGGGTAATGTCCGGCGCGGTTTTCCAGCCCGACCTTGCGCAACTGCACCATGGCGCGTTCCTCCGCCTCAGCTTTCGGCACCTTGCGGACGAGCTTCAGGGCTTCGCTAACATTGCCGAGCGCGGTCATATGCGGCCAGAGATTGAATTGCTGGAAGACCATGCCTGTCTTCGTGCGAACCGCACGGATCTGGTTGGCGGGCAGGCGCTCGCGGCGGCCATTGGCGTCCTCGAAAAAGCCCAGGGCCTCTCCGTTGATGGTGATCATGCCGCTGGTTGCTTCTTCCAGAAAAGCGAGGCAGCGCAGCAATGTGCTCTTGCCTGAACCAGACGGACCGATGAGGCAGGAAACCTTGCCTTCCGGGATTTCCAGATCGATGTCCTGCAGCACGGTGGTTTCTCCGAACCGCTTTACGAGTTTGCGGATGGCGATGGCTGGTACACTCATGCTTTCGAAAACCTCAGTCGGGAGAGACGATTTTCGGCCACGCGGCCGAGCCGGTCTGTGAGTTCAACGATGATCCAGTAGACGATCGCCAGGATGAAGATCGCTTCGAGGAAGGCGTATTGCTGCGAGCCGATGGCGCTGACGGTGGCGGTCAGTTCCGGCACCGTGATGATCGACAAGACGGCGGACTCCTTGAGCAGGATGATCGCGAGGTTGATGGCGGGCGGCAGAACTATCAGCGCCATTTCCGGCACCTGGATCCGGCTGATCGTCTGGAACCGCGTCATGCCCAGGCAGGCTGCGGCTTCGACATGGCCGACCGGGACCGAAGCATAACCGGCGCGGAACACCTCGCTGTAATAGGCCGCGCTATAGACGGTAAGCCCGATCAATCCGCAGGGGATGGGATCGAGCATCAGGCCGACGAACGGGCCGCCGTAATAGAGAAGAAAAATCTGGATCAGGAACGGGGTGCCGCGCAGCACTTCCACGATCGTGCCGAGCACGGCATTGACGATCTTGCCGCCGAAGCGTCGCGCAGTGGCGACGATGAAGCCTGCCACGACCCCGCCGAGCACGCCGGCGATCCAGAGCCAAAGGGTGACGAACAGCCCGCTGCCGATTTCCGGCAGTTTTTCGATAATGACTTGCGGGTCGAACATCATGCCGAAGCTCCCTTCAGAGAGCGTTCGGCATAGCGGCCAAGAAGCGCGATTGCGGAGTTGATGACGAAATAGATGAGCGCCGCGGAAGCAAAGATCGGGATCGGCTGATAGGTGCTGGAGGCAAGATCCTGAGCCATCTTGGTGATCTCGATAATCCCCACCACCGACACGAGCGAGGAGGATTTGAGGATCATGATCGCCTCATTCACCAGTGCCGGAAATGTTAGCCTAAGAGCGATGGGCGCGCGGATGCGGATGAATGTCTGGGCACCAGTAAAGCCTGCGACATCGGCGGCTTCAATCAGACCAGGCGGAACGCTGGCAAATCCGCCACGCAGGTTTTCAGCCTGATAGGCAGCCGTGCAGAGTGACAGGCCGACGATCGCGGCGACAATTCCGGGAACATTGATGCCGATCACCGGCAACAGCGTATAGATGAGCAGAAGCTGGACCAGCAGCGGCACGCCGCGGAAAAAGCTGATGAACAGCCTTGCTGGCAGGATATAGATCAACTTGCCCGACAGCAGCGCGGCAGAGAGCAGCATGGCGATCACGAACCCGATCGCGATCGACACCAGGCTGATGCCAAGGGTCGAGAGAGCCGCCTCCAGAAGCAGCGTGAAAAGTTTTGGCGTCATCGGCTACGCTTCGTTGGTCGCCGGCGCGGTGCGCAGGGCGAAACGGAAGGAACGAGGGATCAGGGGACGCGCTAAGCACATCCCCGTAATCGACTGAGGATCAGAATGCCGGCTCAGGCACCGAGTCCGGCGTATCGAACGTCGTGCCGAACCACTTTTCCTGCAGCTTGCCCAGGCGGCCGTCCTTCTTCATCGCAAGAATTTCGGTGTCGATGTAATCGAGCAGCGACTTGTGGTCGTCATCCTTGGTGCCGATGAAGCCGAAATAGGTCTTCTTGCCGAAAGCCGGGGTCACAACTTCGAATGCGCCGTTGCGCTGCTTGGCAACGAAGGCGATGTTCGGAAGGGAGTTCGCGACAGCAACGACACGGCCGGTGGCAAGGTCGGCATAAGCGTCGTTGAACGAGACATATTCGCGAACGTTGACCTTTTCTGGAAGCGTTGCGGAATATTCCTGCAACTGTGCCAGCTGTGCGGTCGCCTTGCCGACGCCGACGGCCTTGCCTGCAATGTCGGCCGGCTTGGTGATCGAGGTGTCACCTGCCTTCTTGAGGATCGCGACGGAAGCTTCGGCGACCGGGGCGCTCATGCGGTAGCGGGCGATACGGGCCTTGGTGATGGTCGCCGGACCGGCAACGACATCGAACTTGCCGGCTTCAAGGCTTGGCAGAACGCTATCCCAGGGCAGTTCGACCCATTCGATCTTGACGCCAAGGTCCTTTCCGAGCGCCTCGAAGAAATCGACGTTCAGGCCCTTGTGTTCGCCGGCGTCGATGAAGTCGAAGGGAGCGAATGCTGTTTCCGTGCCGACTTTCAACACGCCTGCGGCCTTGGCCTTGGCCAGCACGTCTTCAGCATGGGCCGAAAACGACGTGGCAAGCAGAAGGGCGCCAGCGGCGACAGCCTTCATCATTTGTCTTTTGAGCATTGGTGATTTCTCCGCGTTGTTCTACCTTAAGGACCGCAGTTCGGCTGTTCCCACCGTGTGACAGCGAATTTTATCGCTGTTCTTTTTATTGCCTATACAAATGACCGATGTTTTCGGAGCCGTCAACGGCTTCAATCGGGCTTTCCCACGTGTCGCGTCGGGGCTGATGATCGCCGCAATCGGTAGGCCGATTTCCGATCAAATCAGCTTGCCTTGCGTGGTTTCGTAAACCTATCTTCTCTGGATACTCATCGAGGAGATGAGCGAAGCCAGGTGCCGAGTCGGCGCGGATGCTTCGCCCGATCTACGGCCAGCATTTCATTTTAGGATCATGCCATATGACTTCCAATCTCGTCGTCAATGCCGGCCGTATCGCGGCAGATATCGACGCTCTGGCCAATATCACCGAACCCGACAGACCATGGACGCGTCGCGCATTCACGCCGATGTTCCTCAAGGGACGCGCCTATGTGGAAAAGGCATTTCGTGATGCGGGTCTTGAGACGCGTATCGATGCTGCCGGTAACCTGATTGGTCGTCGAAAAGGAAAGACGGGTGGCGGCACGCTGATGCTGGGCTCGCATACGGATACGGTGCCAAATGGCGGTCGTTTCGACGGGATCGCCGGCGTGATTGCGGCGCTTGAAGTGGCGCGCGCGCTCAGCGATGCGGGGATCGAACTGGAGCACGACCTGGAAATCGTCGATTTTCTGGCGGAAGAAGTCTCGATTTTCGGCGTGTCCTGCATCGGCAGCCGAGGCATGACCGGTGTTCGTCCTGGCGAGTGGCTGGAGCGCGCGGCCGAGGCCGAGGGAAGGCGTATAGATCTGGCCGAAGGGATTCGCGAGGTCGGTGGCGACCCGGCGCAAATCGGCGGGCGCGATGATATCAGGGCCTTTCTGGAATTGCATATCGAGCAGGGTACAGTGCTTGAGCGGGAGGGAATCGATATCGGTATCGTCGGGGCGATTACCGGGATTTCCCGCTTCGAGATCCTGGTCGAAGGCCGTGCCGACCATGCTGGCACCACACCGATGAATGCGCGTTACGACGCCTTGGGAGCCGCATCCTGCCTGGTGCTCGGGATTGAACGCATCGCCAAGGAGTTGGCTCTCGGATCGAGTTATTTTGCAGGCACCGTAGGTGAGTTTTCCATGGAGCCAAATGCCGCGAATGTCATTCCATCCCATGTTCGGATGCTGATCGATGCCCGGGCCGTCGATCCTGCTCTCATGGACGAATTCGTAGCGGCCTTGTCTGCGCTTTGTGCGCAGACGGCTGCGAAACGGAATGTGAAGATTGCGGAACCGCGCAGGGTTTCCAATGCGGCCCCGACACCTATGTCCGGGATGGTGACGGATGTTCTGGCCTCGAGCGCTGCGCGGATCGGCGCTACCACCCGGCCGATGGTGTCTGGCGCCGGCCATGACGCCGCCTTCCTTTCAAAGGTGGCGCCTGCTGCGATGATCTTCATCGCCAGCAAGGACGGGCGCAGCCATGCTTCGGAAGAATGGTCGGAAAATGATGCGATCACTCTCGGTGCGGCCGTTCTTTACGAGGCAATTCTGGATCTGGATCAAAGATAGGGAGACGGCATGGGGCGCATACTGACGGAGAAGGATGTCGAGGCGGCCGTTCGCGGCGGTTCCGTTTATGCGGCCGGCGGCGGCGGCTGGTCCGATCATGGCCGCATGCTGGGCTATGCCGCGGTCAGCATCGGCAAGCCGGAACTGATCACGATCGACGAACTGGATGATGACGACTGGGTGGCAACGGCGGCGGCCATCGGTGCACCCGCTTCCACGACCGCATGGGAAATGCAGGGTGTCGATTACGTCAAGGCCGTTCAGCTTCTGCAGGATGCGTTGGGAGAAAAGATTTCGGCCCTGATGATCGGCCAGAACGGCAAGTCATCGACGCTGAACGGTTGGCTTCCGTCCGCAATTCTTGGCACCAAGGTGCTCGATGCTGTCGGTGACGTGCGTGCCCATCCGACCGGCGATATGGGGTCGATCGGCATGGCCAATTCGCCGGAACAAATGATCCAGACAGCAGTTGGCGGCAATCGTGCCGAGAACCGCTATATCGAACTGGTTATTCGCGGCGCGACCGCCAAGGTCTCGCCGGTGCTTCGCACGGCATCCGATATGTCGGGCGGATTTATCGCCTCCTGCCGCAATCCGCTGCGGGCCTCTTATGTTCGCCGCAATGCGGCGCTTGGCGGTATCAGTCTCGCGTTGAAGCTCGGCGAAGCGATCATCGAGGCGGATGCCAGGGGAGGGCATGCGATCATTGACGCGATCGTCAAGACGACAGGCGGGTCGATCATCGCCGAGGGCGAGGTCAGCTCAAAATCGGTTGTCTATACGAACGAGGCTTTCGATGTCGGCACGATCACGGTCGGTCGCGGCGACAAGGCCGTGACGCTGCATGTGATGAACGAATACATGGCGGTGGATGATGCCGGCGGCAACCGGCTCGCAACTTTTCCGGACATCATCTCGACCTTGTCGCTGGAAGGCGAGCCAATGAGCGTTGGACAGTTGCAGGTCGGAATGCCGGTGTTTCTGCTGCATGTGCCGAAGACGATCATTCCGCTTTCGTCGAGCGTCAAGGATCCGTCAGTCTACCCGACCGTCGAGAAGGCGCTCCGGATCAGCATCGCCGATTACGCATTGGGGTGAGGAGAACACCGTGTCTAAGCCGAACCCGCGCCATCCGAAATTTCCGATCCCCGGCGGACCGAAGCTGCGCGCCAAAGGCTGGCGGCAGGAGGCGTTGCTGAGGCTTCTTGAAAACGTTCTCTCGGTTGGCGAGGATCCCGACAATCTCATCGTTTATGCGGCGCTCGGGAAGGCTGCGCGTAACTGGGCCGCGCATGATGCGATTGTCAGGGCCTTGAAGGAGATGGACGAGGATCAGACGCTGATCATCCAGTCCGGCAAGCCGGTCGGGTTGCTGAAGACACATGCAAAGGCGCCACTGGTGATCATGGCGAACTGCAATATCGTCGGCCAATGGGCGAAGGCGGAATATTTCTACCAGCTGGAGAAAAAGGGGCTGATCTGCTGGGGCGGGCTGACGGCCGGCGCCTGGCAGTATATCGGCAGCCAGGGCGTGATCCAGGGGACCTATGAGATCTTCATGCGGATCGCCGAAAAGCGCTTCGGCGGTACGCTTGCAGGGCGGTTCGTGCTGACTGCCGGGCTGGGCGGAATGGGCGGTGCGCAGCCACTTGCCGGCCGCATGGCGGGGGCGGCGATCCTGGTCGTCGATATCGATCCCGAACGTGTCGCCAAGCGCAAGGCTATCGGTTTTCTCGATGAGGTCGCGTCCGATCTCGATACCGCGCTGGCGATGATCGATGCGGCGGTGAATGAAAAGCAAGCAGTGTCGATCGGCCTCGTCGGCAATGCGGCTGATATCTATCCGCAGATCGTCAAGCGCGGGATCGTGCCGGACGTTGTCTCCGACCAGACTTCCGCACATGATCTCGTCTATGGCTATGTTCCGAAAGGCATGAGCCTCGAGGAAGTGCGCCGGCTTCGAAAGGAAGGGCAGGGGCAACTGATGGCGGCGAGCCGTGCCTCGATCGCCGATCATGTCCGCGCCATGCTGACCCTGCAGGAAAGAGGGGCGGAGGTTTTCGACAATGGCAACCTCATTCGCACCCAAGCCAGAGAGGGCGGCGTCGAAAACGCCTTCGATATCCCGATCTTTACCGAGGCCTATCTGAGGCCGCTTTTCTGCCGCGCAATCGGTCCCTTCCGCTGGATGGCGCTATCCGGTGAAGAGAGCGATATCGCGCGTATCGACGATCTCGTTCTGGAGCTATTCCCGGACAATCATATCGTCACCAACTGGATCAGGCTGGCGCGCGAAAATGTGCCGTTCGAGGGGCTTCCGGCACGGATTGCCTGGCTTGGTCATGGCGAACGCACGAAACTGGCGCTGGCGGTCAATGAACTGGTTGGGAAAGGCGAGCTGAAAGGGCCGATTGCCTTCTCGCGGGACCATCTCGATGCCGGGGCGATGGCGCATCCGAACATAATGACCGAGAACATGAAGGATGGCTCGGATGCGATTGCCGACTGGCCGCTGATCAACGCCATGACGCTTTGCTCGTCGATGGCCGATCTCGTCGTCATCCATTCCGGAGGCGGCGGTTATGCCGGTTACATGACCAGCGCCGGGGTGACGATCGTGGCCGACGGGACGGAATCTGCGGCAGAGCGGCTCGACATGTCGATTACCAACGATACGTCGCTCGGCATCATCCGGTATGCCGACGCAGGTTATGAGGATGCGATCGAGGCAGCCGAGCGGCGCGAGGTTGCGCATATACGGCTGGGTTGAGACCCAGCCGTATGCATCGGACGGTCAGCCCTTCTTGAAGGCCGAATAGGCGACGGCCATCTTGGCTGCGAGCGTCGCGTTGTTTTTCACCAGCTCGATATTGGCCTTCAGGCTTTCGCCCTTGGAAAGTTCGTTGATGCGGGCAAGCAGGAAGGGTGTCAGTTCCTTGCGGCCGATACCGCGTTCATCGGCTTCGCGAACCGCGTCGGCAATCGTCCCGTCGATGAATTTCGGCGTGAGAGCCGCCGCTTCCGGGATCGGGTTGGCGATCAGAAGACCGGTGCCGGTTCCGAGCTGGTGATGCAGCCACATCGCCTTGGCGATCTCGGCGGCGCTGTCCAGCTTGTGATCGGCCTTGTAGCCGCTCTTGCGGGTGAAGAAGGCCGGGAATTCGTCGGTTCCATAGGCAATGACGGGAACACGCTGGGTTTCCAGATATTCAAGCGTCTTGGCGATATCGAGGATCGACTTGACGCCGGCGCAGACGACGGCGGTTTTCGTGCGGCCGAGCTCGGTCAGGTCGGCAGAGATGTCGAAGGTCTGCTCGGCACCGCGGTGGACGCCGCCGACGCCGCCGGTGGCAAAGATCTCGATGCCGGCGAGATCAGCCAGCAGCATCGTTGCGGAAACGGTCGTGCCGGCCGTCTGCTTGCGTACCATGGCGACGGCAAGGTCGCGGCCGGAGGCCTTTACGACATCCTTGGCCTGGGCGAGTTTTTCGAGTTCGTCGGCGTCGATACCGGCGCGCAGCTCGCCATCGATGACGGCGATCGTTGCCGGGACGGCGCCGTTGGCACGCACGACATCCTCGACCGCCTTGGCGGTTTCGAGATTGGCCGGGTAGGGCATGCCATGGGTGATGATGGTGGATTCGAGCGCCACGACCGGTCCACCCTTCGCAATCGCGTCGGCGACTTCCTTGTTGAGCTTAGGCTTCAGCAGTTGCATGTCGTCTTGTCCTTTCAGTTCGTCAGCCTGTGCCGATTGGCTTCGATAAGCTCGGCAGACAGGTCGGGGTGCACGCTGGCATTACATTCGGTGGTGAGTGTGGCGGCAAGCGCCCCGGTGCGGGCCGCATCGAAAATCTCGTCGCCTTCGAGCAGCCGATGAAGTGTCGCGGCGATCATCGCATCGCCCGCGCCGGTCATGTCGACGGGGGCAGCCCTGACGGCATTGACGAAGTCCACGGTTTCCCGTCCGGCAACCGCCATGCCCTGAGCCCCGGCGCTGACCACGGCCATGCCGGCGCCTGCTTTTTGCAGCGCCAATGCGGACTGTTTCGCGCCTTCGGAGGTCTGCGGGTTCGTCTGGCCGAGGATGGCGTTCGCCTCGTCGATATTCATGAACAGGAGGTCGATCCCGTTCAGGTCTTTCGGCAGGCGCATGACCTTGTAGGTCGACACCGCATCGATCGCCAGATGACAGGACGCATTTTTGCAACGGTCTATCAGCGCGAAAAGCGCTTCAGCGGGAAGATTGCAGTCTGCAAATACCCAGTTCGAGGCTGCGAGATGAGGCCAGGCACGCTCGATATGATCCGGCTGGAACAGGTCAAAAATGTTCATGTCGGCAATGCCGAGAACCAAGTCTCCGGCTGCATCAAGAATTGCCGCATATTCGGCCGTCGGGCGTTCGTTGGTCGTAACGACCTGACTGACGTCGATCCCGATTTCGCGCATATATTTGAGCAGGGCCTGCCCGCCGTCATCATCACCGACGATCGATATGAAGCCAGTCGCGGAACCGAGCCGGGCAAGATTTTCCGCAACATTGCGGGCAACGCCGCCGAGGCTACGGGTACTTTCGACGGGATTGGATGTTTCCAGAACGATCTTGGTGCGGGCGTGATATTTGCGGTCCAGCACGGCGCCGCCGATGCAGAAAGCGCGGACTTCGGACGAGAGAACATAACCCCGTCCAAGGATATATCCCTTGTTCATCAATTGAACGATATGAGCGGCAACCGTCGAGCGGGCCAGCCCCAGAGCGGTGGCAATTTCCTGCTGTCCGACGAAAGGGTTTTCGCGGATCAAGGCCAGAACGGCGCTTTCCTGTGGTGCAAGCGGGTGGGTCATTGCATGGGCTCCTTGCGAAACCCATGCAGACAATTGTTTATCGTGTCAACAGATGTTTTGGGTCTGTTTATTGGGAGTCTTACTTGCCATGCGGCTTTTCGACGTGGCCGCCAAAGGACTTGCGCATCAGCGACAGCATCTTGTTGGCGTATTCGGCATTACCCTGGCTGTCGAAACGGCTGAACACGGCGGCAGACAGAACCGGCACCGGAACGCCCATGTCGATCGCGGCCTTCATCGTCCAGCGTCCTTCGCCGGAATCCGAAACGCGTCCACCGAAGCTGCTGAGCGACGGGTCCACCTTCAGAGCGTCCGCCGTGAGGTCGAGCAGCCACGAGCCGATAACGCTGCCGTGGCGCCAGACTTCGCTGATCGCCTCGATATCCATGTCGAACTGGTAATATTGCTTGTCCGGTAGCGGCGTCGTTTCCGCATCCGCCTCGCGATGGGCGTTGCCGACATTTGCCTGTTTCAGCACATTGAAGCCTTCGGCATAGGCCTGCATCATTCCGTATTCGATGCCGTTATGGACCATTTTGACGAAATGGCCGGCGCCGCTCGGGCCGCAATGCAGATAACCGCGCTCCGCAGGACGAAGCAACGGATCCAGATCCGCTCCCGGCGCAAGCGTCGCGAAGATCGGGTCCAGATGTTTGACCGCCTCGTCCGGGCCGCCGATCATCAGGCAAAAGCCGCGCTCAAGACCCCAGACCCCGCCGCTCGTTCCGACGTCGATGTAGGAAATACCCTTCTCGGCAAGCTTGGCGCTCTGATCGACCGCGTCACGGTAGTTGGAATTGCCGCCGTCGATGATCATGTCGCCGGGCTGCATGAAGGCTGCCAGCTTGTCGACGATGCCGGGCGTGATCGCTGCCGGAAGCATGATCCATACGGCACGCGGGGGCGTCAATTTTTCGAGGAACTGTTCGATGGACGAGATGCCGATGGCGCCCTCGCCGACAAGCGCCTCGACTGCCGCCGGGTTGACGTCGTAGGCGACGCATTCATGGCCCGCACGCATCAGGCGCCTTGCCATGTTGCCGCCCATGCGGCCCAGTCCCATCATTCCGATCTGCATGTGTAAGCCTCTCGATGCAGTTTTAGAATCGTCAGGATAACTAGGACTATGTGTCGCAGGCCTCAAGCTATTTAAATCGATTTATTTTTGGCTATGGTCACGTTTTCGGCAGGATACGAAAAACTGGTGTAGAATCTTCAAGGATTGGCGATCCGGCCGCCGGTCTGCGCTTCTGGAACGCCGGTCGTTGTCGGGAAGCTGATCGGCAGGCCACGCAAAGCGCGCACGGCGAGGAATGCAAAACATTCGGCCTCGACGGCATCACCACGCCAGCCGAAACCATCGGCTGAAACAGCCTGAACCTTTGCCCTCTCTTCGATCATCGACATGATCGTGGGGTTGCGCCGCCCGCCGCCGCTGACGATCAGGCGCTTGGGCCTGTGCGGCAGAAGGTCGAGCGCCTTGCCGACGGCGGATGCGGTGAAGGCGGAAAGGGTGGCCGCGCCATCGGCAGGGTTCAGACCATCTGCCATGGCGGCGGTAAAATCGAACCGGTCCAGCGATTTCGGGTAGGCTGCGGTCAGATATGGATGCTGCAGAAGGCGTTCGAGCCGCACTTCGTCCACCGTGCCTGATGCGCCGAGCGCGCCGTCGCGATCCATCTCGCCAAGACTAAGCCCCTTGATGAAATCGTTGAGCGGCGCATTGGCCGGCCCGGTGTCGAAAGCGACCACAAGTTCCTCGCCATCCCACCAAGTTATATTGCCGACGCCGCCGAGATTGAGGATGGCGGTGTCGCCGCTTCGATCGACCTCACGCAATAGAGCGGTGTGATAAATGGCGGCCAGCGGAGCGCCTTGGCCGCCGGCTCGCACATCGGCTGTTCGGAAATCATAAACGACTTTTGTTCCGAGAAAATCGGCCATCATCTGGCCGTCGCCGAGCTGTCGGGTATCGCCCAGGCGCGCCTTGGTCGGAGCGCGATGCAGCACGGTCTGCCCATGGAAACCGACGGCACCGATCTCCTCTATGGTCAGTCCGGCGCCTTTGACAAGCTCGTGAACGGCGGTGGACTGGGCGCGCGTCAGCGCTGCTTCCGCATCCTTGAAAATCAGAGGTTCCGGACCTTCAAAATTCCAGCCTCGCGCCTGACGCAATGTTTCTTCGAGCAAAAGGCGGGTATCTTCCGCATAGGGCGCAAGCGTGTAGGCGCCGAAGGTTTCGACGATTTCTCCGTCCGTCTTGATGAGCGCGACATCGATATTGCCGTCGAGTACCGTTCCGGTCATCAGTCCGACCGCCCAGATAGGCTTCATTGCTTGTCTCCAATCGCGATTGACCGAATCAGATCATTTTATACGCACTCTTTCGGCAAAGGACGCCGGTTGTTGCTTTAGTAGAAATTCCTTGACGCGAATCACTCCTGCAAGCACCTTGTAACGGTGCCTTCAGAATTTTCCGATATTCGGCGTAACTGTCGGCGTTTGGTGTAGATTTGACGAAAAGGCGTATTGAGCTGCCGAGCCGAGTTGTAGTCGCGGTTGACCGTAACCGTGAATGTCGCTCCCGTAGGCAGCATCAGGGAGAGTTTGAGGATGGCCGGATCGGCTGAAAAAATTCGGAACTCGAAAGGCGATCTCGCGCGGGAAACGCGAGAGCTTGCCGACGAGGCCATCGCAAACGATGCGCGCGCGCTTTCCGAGCAGCTCAAGGCGATGCGTGAGCGGCTTTTTCCGCCGCTCGCAAGCAAGACGCTGCGTAGCTTCTCTTCCGGCGAGGCCGCCAAGCTCATTGGTGTGTCCGATGGTTATCTGCGCCAGCTGTCCCTGGCAGGCGAAGGGCCGCAGCCCGACACGGGTGCGGGCGGACGCCGATTCTACTCGCTCTCGGACATCAATGCCTTGCGCAGTCATCTTGCGGAACAGGCGGTAGCCAAGGGCAATGTCGCCAAGGCGAAGTCCTACCTGCCGCGCCGGGATGCGGCGCAGAACGAGCATCTGCAGGTCATCTCTGTCACGAATTTCAAGGGTGGTTCAGGCAAAACCACCTCTGCGGCGCATCTCGCCCAGTATCTGGCCCTGACGGGGCATCGGGTGCTTGCGATCGATCTCGACCCGCAGGCTTCGCTTTCGGCGCTTTTCGGTTACCAGCCGGAATTGGACCTTACCGGGAATGACACGCTCTATGGCGCCATCCGGTACGACGACGAACAGCGCCCGCTTTCGGAGGTCATTCGCGGAACATATTTTCCGGGTCTGGATCTCGTTCCCGGGAATATAGAGTTGCAGGAATTCGAGCACGTTACCCCGCAGGCGCTGGCGAACCGCCAGAGCGGCAAGGATAGCGGTCCGCTGTTTTTCGCGCGGATTCAGGCCGTACTGACGACCGTGGAGCAGGATTACGATGTCGTTGTCATCGATTGCCCGCCGCAACTCGGTTACCTGACCTTGTCGGCTCTTTGTGCATCAACGTCGGTTGTCGTGACAGTGCATCCGCAGATGCTGGACGTCGCGTCCATGAATCAATTCCTTTTCATGACGTCTGATCTTCTGTCGGTTGTCCGCGAGGCAGGCGGCACGCTCAATTTCGATTTCCTGCGGTATCTCGTGACCCGTTATGAGCCGAATGACGGGCCTCAGGCGCAGATCGTCGGTTTCATGCGCTCGCTCTTCGGGGATCGAGTTCTGACCGCGCCGATGTTGAAATCCACCGCGGTTTCCGATGCCGGTCTGACCAAGCAGACCCTTTATGAGGTCGGACGCGAGAACTTTACACGTTCAACCTATGACCGCGCAGTAGAGGCTATGAATGCCGTCAACAGCGAGGTGGAGGCTCTGATCCACGCGGCCTGGGGCCGCTAGGACAGAAGGAAAGGTTTCAGATCATGGTAGGTAGCCGGAAAAACGAATTGAGAGCGCTGTTCGGAGGCGGGCTTGCGCCCGGTGCTGCACCTGCGCCCGAGGCGCAATCGGCACCGAAGCCGGCGATTGAAGTGCCTGCTCCCGCGGCCAATCCGACGGGACGTAGCGCCGCCGGCGCGGTAAAGGCAATGGGCCTTTCGCTCAATGCCATGACCCGTGAAGCCGAAGAAGCTCGCCTGCTGCGCCAAGCGCTCAGCGAAGGCGAGCGGGTCGTCTCGATCCATCCTGAGAAGATCGATTCGTCCTTCGTCGAAGACCGGTTGCGACTGGACGATCAGGACGACGAGGACCTCGCGACCCTTATCGAAAGCATGCGCGAGAGCGGACAGCAGGTGCCTGTGCTGTTGCGCAATCATCCGGAAAGGCCAGGCCGATACCAGACGGCCTATGGTCATCGCCGCATTCGCGCTGCTTCGCGCCTCGGGATCGAGGTCAAGGCAATCGTTCGGTCGTTGTCCGATGACGAATTGGTTTTGGCTCAGGGCAAGGAAAATGCCGAGCGCCGCAACCTCTCCTTCATCGAGCGCGCTGTGTTTGCCAAAAACCTTCTCGCCAGCGGTTTTGACCGGAAGGTGATCGGTGAAGCACTGTCGGTTCAGAAAAGCGAGTTGTCGCGGCTGCTGCAGGTGGTCGAGGCTGTGCCGGATACGCTCATTCGGGCGATTGGCGCAGCTCCGAAGGCTGGCCGTGATCGCTGGATGAAACTTGGTGAACTTCTCTCCTCGAAGGCAGCTCAGGCTTCGGCTGTGGCCGAGATATCCGGTGCCGATTTCCAGTCATCCGTGAGCGATGACCGGTTCCAGCTCGTCTTCAATCATCTCTCCCAGCCCGAAAAACGCCAGCCTGCAGAGCCTGTGCTGTTGAAGGACAACAAGGGAAAGATTTTCGCGCAGCTACATACCGATGGTAAGAAAAGCCGGATCGAGTTTGCAGCGGGGATCGATCGTGGGTTCGTCGATGCTGCCATGAAGACCCTCATTCAGCAGTATGACGCGTTTATCTCCGCTCAGTCATCGAAGGGATAAAAGCGCTGACAGCTCTTCCAGACGACAGTGAAAACGAGAAGCAGAGTAGATAAGCCGGCCTTGTTCGGCATGGAAAAGTCGTCGAAAGAATGGGCATATCGAAACTGATTTTTTCAATCGTCCGGAACTCATGTAATGAACGCCAATCCTCTGGTCAAAGGTTTCTACGACGAGCGCACCGGCAGCATTCAGTATGTGGTGAGCGATCCGGAAACGAGAGATTGCGCGATCATCGACCCGGTGCTCGATTACGATGAGAAATCGGGGAGCACGAAGACATCGAGCGCGGATGCGATCCTCGCCTATGTCGAAGGTGAGCAGCTTACGGCGCAATGGATACTGGATACGCATCCTCATGCGGATCATTTTTCCGCGGCGACCTATTTGAAGACAAAGACGGGCGCCCCGACCGCGATCGGCGCCAAAGTGGTCGATATTCAAAAACTCTGGCAGAAAATCTACAACATGCCGGAAATGAAGACGGATGGATCGCAGTGGGATCGTCTTTTCGCTGATGGCGAGAGCTTCCGGATCGGCAACTTGGTCTGTAGGGTCATTCATTCGCCGGGCCACACGCTGGCATCGGTGACCTACGTTGTTGGCGATGCGGCCTTTATTCACGATACTTTGTTCATGCCGGATAGCGGCAGTGCCCGTGCAGATTTTCCCGGCGGCAGCGCTGCAAGCCTGTGGTCTTCGGTCGAAACGATTCTTGCTCTTCCCGACGATACGCGGCTGTTCACCGGGCATGACTACCGCCCGGGCGGACGCGAGGCCCTGTGGGAAAGTACGGTTGGCCTGCAGAAGGCGGAAAACCCGCATGTTGGCGAAGGGCGGGATACCTTTATCCGACTGCGCGAGGAACGGGATGCGACCTTGCCGTTTCCGCGCTTGATGCTGCATGCTCTGCAGATCAATCTGAATGCGGGGCGGATGCCGGTTCCCGAAGCAAATGGCACGAGCTACCTGAAAATCCCGCTTGACGCATTCGCCATCAACGCCTGGTAGGCGGCCGCTGCCGGACTGTCGAGTTTTACCGGTTGCTTAAAATCTATTCGGCCGAAGTTGGAAGATCGCGATCCCAGCGGGGTGCAGGTGCGAATTTGCCAGCCAGGAAATCGATGAAGGCGCGCACCTTTGCCGGCGGTCGCCGATTGCTTGCATAGATGGCGAACACGCCAGGCAATTCCATCAGAGGTTCGTCGAGCGTGACCGACACCAGCCGGCCGGCGCGGATATCATCGCCGACCAGAAAGGTCGGCTGGTAGATCATGCCCTGACCCGCCAAAGCGGCCGCCACCAGGGCGTCACCGTTATTGGCATGGAGGTTTCCCGTAACCGGAACGATGATTGAGCCATCGAGGCCAAATCGCCAACGATCGGGACCAACCGAGCTGGACAGGGTGTAACCGAGGCAGTTATGCGATCCCAGTTCCGATACCGATGTGGGGATCGATCGCCTCGCAAGATAGGCGGGAGATGCGGCGACGAGCATGCGACAGCGTGCGATCTTGCGGGCTATCAGGCTCTGGTCTTCGATCCTGCCGATACGGATGGCGACGTCCCAACCTTCTTCGACGAGATCGACGGTACGATCGCTCAGGCCCAGATCGACACTCAATGCCGGGTGCAGTTCGGCGAACTCCGCCAATAACGGTACGATTTCCCGAACGCCGAATGAAACCGGCACATTGACGCGAAGCGTTCCGCTGACTTCCATTCGCTCCGCAGCTGCCGTTGCATCGGCTTCCGAAAGTTCGGAGAGAATACGCTCGACACTTTCCAGATAGCGCCGCCCGGCTTCGTTCAGGGTTATCTTGCGGGTGGTGCGATGCAGAAGTTTTACGCCGAGTCGATCTTCGAGCGCTGCCATGTGCTTGGTGGCCATGGTTGGCGACATGCCGAGCGCTCTTGCGGCTCCGGACAGGCTGCCGATTGCGGCGATCCTGGCGAAAACCTCCATTCCGGCGATGCGATCCAGCATGATTGTCTCACTCCATGGGTGTGAGCTGTAATGCTCAGATGGTTGATTATCATGTTACTGGAGCGAATGCATAGTGTGGCCGGTGATGGCTTCGCGCCGTCGGTGTAACTATGTTGGGAAAAGACCGTGCTCGTAGATGGCAAATGGACTGCTGACTGGCAACCGGTACAGGCCAAGGATGCGAAAGGCGGATTCGTACGCCAGACATCCAGCTTCCGGAACTGGATCACGCCGGATGGATCGGCCGGGCCGACCGGAGCGGGCGGATTCACAGCTGAAGCAGGCCGCTATCATCTCTATGTCGCACTGATCTGCCCCTGGGCTTCGCGAACGTTGATCGCCCGCAAGCTCAAGAAGCTCGATGACCTCATCTCCGTCTCGGTAGTGAAGCCGGCGCTGACAAAGGAAGGCTGGCAGTTCGGCACCTATCCCGGCTCTACCGAGGATACGGTGAACGGCGCCCGTTATATGCACGAACTCTACACACGGGTGGATCCGCATATTACCGGCCGCGCGACGGTTCCCGTTCTATGGGACAAGAAGACAGGCACGATCGTCAACAATGAATCGGCCGACATCGTGCGGATGTTCAACAGCGGTTTCGGCTCTCTAGCCGACGAGAGTGTCGATCTTTATCCGGAAGCTCTTCGCCGTGAGATAGATGCCCTGAACGAGCGCATTTATCCGCGCCTCAACAATGGCGTTTATCGCGCGGGCTTCGCCACCACGCAGGAAGCCTATGAAGAGGCTTTTCATGACGTATTCGGCATGCTTGACGAATTGGAGAGGCTGCTGTCGGCGAAGACCTTCCTCGTCGGCGAGCGCCTGACCGAGTCCGATATTCGCCTCTTTGTTACGCTCGTGCGCTTTGACGCCGCCTATCACGGGCAGTTCAAATGCAATCTGCGGCGTATCTCGGATTATTCTAACCTCAGCCACTATCTGCGCCGCATCCTATCCGTTCCGGGCATCGCGGAGACGGTCAGCATCGATCACATCAAACGTGGCTATTACTCGATCGAAAGCCTTAATCCGAACGGGATCATACCCGTTGGCCCGGCTCTGGAGTTCGCGGATCTGCTGCCTTGGCTACCAGCTGCGATCTAGGCAAACCGCTCAAGACATTCTCTGAAATCGGCAAATATTCGGGATCGATACGCATGCTGACCCAAATTCTTCTGACTTCCGTCCTGTTGCCGCTTGTTCTCGGTGCGGTGATTGCACTGGCCGGCAAGGGTGCAACTTCTCGAGCCGTTCTGCTGACGGCACTGCTGATACCAGTTGCCGCTGCCATCGCGAGCGTTTCGATTGAAGGCCTTCCGCCATTCCCGCCGATTGCGGCGAAACAGAAGCTGCCCTTGTTGCTGGTTATCGGTGGCGTTGTCTTTGCAGTGCTTGGCGTTCTGTTGCGACAATTCGTGAACCGATGGATCGTGGCGCTGGTCGGCGTCGTCTCGCTTGCAGCTCCGGCATGGTGGCTCGGCAAGAACGTTCTCGCGGCCAATGCGACGAAAGCGGCGACGCTCGCCATCGTGCTCGTCATCGTCGCGATCGAGATTGCAGCCGTGTCGGGGCGGCAGGCCAAGCGGTCTTCTCCAGCCGCCTTGCCGGCTGCGCTGCTCGCAACCGCGATCGGAACGGCGCTCACCGCGATCATGGGCGGCTATATCGGCATGGCGCAGATGAACGGCGCGCTGGCCGCCCTGTTCGGTGGCTGGCTGCTGGTTCGCTACATTTCCTATATCCGAGGCGATGATGCAGCCTTCGTTCTTGGGAAATTTGCAGCACTTTCCTTCATCTGGACCGCTGCTATGGGCGCTACGATGACTGTGCTGCTGTCGCCGAGCGCTGCGCCGACTGCGCTTGTTCTTTCGGTTCTGCCTGTCGCCATCTTCGCGGTTCTCAACTGGCGAGAATTTGGTTTTGTGAACCGCGCGCGGTTCCTACAGCCGCTGATCATCGGCGCTCTGACCGCAATTCCTGCAATCGCTGCCATCCCTGTCGCCATGCTTGCCGGCGGTTGAGCTCAAAGTTTCACCAATCCGGCTTGCCGGACACCATCCCATCACGAACACCATCAACATATGTAAGGAAAAACCATGAAACGCCTAATTCTCACCACTGCCCTTGCCGGCATGTTCATGACCGGTGCGGTATTCGCAGCTGACAGCTATGAAGTCGATCCGACGCATGCATGGGTCGGCTTCAAGACGAGCCATGCCGGCTGGGCAAAGGCCCACGGCGCATTCAAGGCTGTTTCCGGCACCATCTCCTTCGACAAGGATGATGTCACCAAGAGCACGGTTGAAATCGCTCTCGAAGCTGCAAGCATCGACACAAATGACGAGAAGCGTAACACGCACCTGAAGAGCCCGGACTTCCTCAACGCCGAAGAATTCCCACAGGTCACCTTCAAGAGCACCTCGATTGAAAAGACCGGCGACAAGACCGCAAAGGTAACCGGTGACCTGACCCTGCTCGGCACGTCCAAGTCGGTAGTTCTCGACGTTACCTGGAATGGGGAATCCCCGCTGCCTTGGGATGCAAACACGATCAAGACCGGCTTTTCCGCGACCGGTTCGTTTAACGGCGTCGACTTCGGTATCACCAAGATGACCGATTTCGGTATCGGTCCGGAAATCGCGCTCGATATCGACGTCGAAGCCATCAAGAAGTAATCACAGCCTCACATGTTGAGCTGAAAATGGCGCGACCGGCCGAATATCCGGTGGCGCTTGTCGTTTTACGACAGAACGATCCTTGCCTCGAATCCGTCATCCCTGCCACTCGCGGGTGATAGCAGCACGAGATGGCCGTTCATCTGCCCGAGCAATCTTTCGACAATCGAGAGGCCAAGCCCTGACCCTGCGGCTTCCGTCTTGCCGCGGCTGAAGCGCCTGCGGATCGAGGCAAGTTCGGTTTCCGTCATTGCAGGTGCAGCATTGACGATGCGCACAGGCCCGCCGTCTTCGAGAAACACTTCGACCGGTTCTTCCGGTCTGCCATGTACCAGCGCGTTTTCGATCAGGTTTCGCAGGACAATGGCAAAGGCGTCTTCGCTGAACGGACCTGTCAGCTGCGCATCGGGTGCGCGATGGAATATCAGGCGCGAAGGGTTGGCCATGCCGCGCCAGAAATCGGTCAAAACCATTTCCAATATGCGACCGAGATCAGCCGGTTTGTCGGCAATGCCTATACCCGCCTCGGCACGCGACAGCTGAAGCAGCTTTTCGGCAAGGTGGCTGAGACGTGTCAGCGATGCCTCGATCTGGCTTGCACGATGACGGCTGGAACTGTCGGTCAATTCGGCGATCAGCATCTGCGTTTGCGCCAGAGCGCCGGCGATCGGCGTGCGCAACTCGTGCGCGCTGTTGGAGGTGAACTCCCGCTCGGCATCGAGTGCTGTTCTGAGCCGCATCATCAGCAGGTTGACGGAAACTGCGATCGGCTGCAGTTCGCGCGGCAGGATGGACGCATCGATCGGCTCCATATTGCCGCCATCCTTGGTCTCGATTTCGCGGCGCAGTTCGCTGACCGGTTTCACGGCCCGGCGAACCACCAGCCAGATCATCATCCCACTGACCGGAATCAGCAGTATCAGAGGAAGAAACAGAGCGATTGCACCCTCTCTAACGGCCTCTTCGCGGTTCTCGAAGGCATCTGCAACCTGAACGAAGATTTTACGATCCTCGCTTGTCGCGGTGTAGAACTGATAGGTTGGGTCTTTCCAGAAACCTGCTTTTAACGGTGTTTCGAATGCCCGTTCGGGCGCGTCATGAGATCGGATCAACACACGGCCGGAAGGATCGCGTACCTGGTAGATCAGATATTCATGATCTCCGCTCGAGCTGGCTGTCTGCAGTTGTTGTGGTGCTGCACTTTGGGCGCTGTCGGAAGGGCCGCCCGCCATACCGCGATGTTCGAGGTCGTCGACGACCAGCGGCACGAGCCGTTCTGCGGTATCCTGAAGCGTGCCGTCAAAAATTTCGGCAAGCTCTTCTTCCATCACCACCAGGCCTAGTCCGACCGCCAGCAGCCAGAGGAAGGTCATGGCAAATGTCAGCGACAGGATCAGCCGCCGGGTCATGGACGGGCCGGTCGCCCGGCTGAAAAGGCTCATTGTTCGCGTCCCAGCCGGTAGCCGATACCGCGCAGCGTGGCGATGTGATCCCGACCGAGCTTTTTGCGCAGCCGGCTGACATAGACCTCGACGGTGTTGCTTTCGATTTCGGAACCGAAGGCGTAAAGGGCTTCCTCGATCTGAGGCTTCGATACCACGGCCCCCGGGCGCGCCGAAAGGCTGTCCAGCACCGCCCATTCGCGGCTGGATAGATCAATGACCTCGCCTCCAACTGTCACCCGGCGGGTTGCGGCGTCTATTTCTATGTCTCCGATGCGCACCAGAGACACCGGCCGGCCGCTGTAACGGCGGCTCACCGCCAGCATCCGCGCCGTCAGTTCACCGAGATTGAACGGCTTCACCAGATAGTCGTCTGCGCCGCTATTCAAGCCTTCGATACGGTCAGATATCTGGTCATGCGCCGTCAGAATGATCACCGGCGTGGTAACGCCTCGGGCGCGGAATTCCTTCAGAAGAGCAATCCCGCTGCCGTCGGGCAGGCGAAGGTCAAGCAGGATCAAGCCATAGCTCGTCGTTGCAAGCGCGCTTGTCGCCGTGTCGATCGTCTTCATCCAATCGACGGCATGATCGCCACTTGCAACATGATCGCGCACCGCTTCTCCAAGCGTTGCATCATCTTCAACCAGAAGAACCCTCAAACTGCCTGCTCCGTCCCATCGCGATACTATCTTATACCCACCGTTTAGCAGAGGAGGGGGATAAAATTCGAGAGGGGAAGGAGCTGCCTCCGCCATCATAGCAATATGAGTTTCGGGATTATGACGAAAGAGGCGGTTAGACCGTTCACGACAAGCAGGCAGAATACGGCAAAAGAGCCGAGATCCTTGGCATGCCGGCCGGTTTCGGACCATTCGGGCGAGATGCGGTCGATGATCTCTTCAATGGCCGTGTTGAGCGCTTCCGCCGCAAAGAGGCCCAGCATGACGATTGCCATCATCACGTAATCGGAGAGGCGCGCACCGACCGCGGCAAAAGCCGCGAATATTGCCACGCCGGCAATGATTTCGTGGCGGAATGCGGTTTCGCGCAGCAACCTCAAGGCACCATTCAGCGAATAGCCGAACGCTACCTTGAGGTGCCGGCTGCCGGTCACTTTCTCGATGGGGGACGAGGGGCTGATGGAGACAGGCGGCAATTCATCAGCTTTTTTTGTGACCGGCCTTCCGACCGTTCCGATGGGGGCATAATCGGGAACGGTCATGAGTTTGGTTTTCCTTCGGCCTTGCGGCACGTGCCGAGCAAATCGAGATCGGGATTGTAGGCCGAGGTCTTGACCGCCATGACGCCGAGCGCAGTGTGGAAGAGATTGTCGTGCGAGGCTTCGTTACCTGCTCGTTTCGAGACACAGGAAGCGTCGACCGAAGCTTTCATTTCGGTTCCCTGCCACAGAACGAAGGGGACATGGGTCTGCTGCGACGGGGCTATGATGTAGGGCGCGCCGTGCAGGTACAGCCCGTTTTCGCCGAGCGACTCGCCGTGGTCGGACATGTAGATCATTGTGGGAGCGATCTTGTCTTCACGCGCTTTCAGGATGTCGATGACCGAGGCCAGGATATGGTCGGTGTAAAGAATGCTGTTATCGTAGGCATTGACGACTGCCTGGCGATCACAGGTGCCGAGCTCGGCTGTGAGGCATTCCGGCGTGAAACGAGCAAATTCCTGCGTGTATCTCTGGTAATAGGCCGGGCCGTGACTGCCAAGCTGATGCAGAACCAGGACGCTGTCGCCCTTGAGATTTGCAAGCCAGCCGTCGAGTTCGGCAACCATGCCGTCATCGAGGCATTCGTGATCCTTGCAGTAACGCGGGTCGTTTGCATCCGAGAAGGACCGGTAAACGGTGCGGTCGGCGACACCTTTGCTGCCCGTATTGTCGTCCCACCATTCCGTCTTGATGCCGGCATGGCCAAGCACGTCGAGCAGGTTTTCGTTCGCAAGTCCGGCGCGATGGGAATAGCCGTGCCGTGTCAGGTTGGAGAACATGCAGGGCACCGAGACCGCAGTCGCCGTGCCGCAGCTTGAGGTTTGCGAGAAGTAGGTGATGTCGCGCTTCTTGAGTTCGGGATTGGTCTCGCGGTTATAACCACTAAGTGAAAAGTTTTCGGCGCGGGCGGTTTCTCCGGTCACGATGACCAGCACGCGTGGCTTGCCCGATGTCGGGAAGGAGGCAACTTTTGCATCGGTACCGAGTGGCTTTGCCACGATGTTCTTGTCCGCTTCACTGGCCAGTGTGAAGGCGACCGCACTGCCGATTGGCAGGAACGGGTTGAGTGTCATGATCATGTCTTTGTGCAGACGCGCGACAGAGGCGATGCTGCGCGCGCTGCTGACGCCACAGGCTAGCGCGACGAGGAGAAGCGGCACAATCGCGGCGAGATTCCAGCCAACCTTGGAAAAGAATTTGCGGTGCTCGACTCTAACCCAGCAGACCAAAAGCGCTGGAATCAGACCGAAAATCGACATGTGCAGCAGATAGGCCGCGGTAATCAGGTGGCCGGCTTCAGACGGGGTCGTCTGCGCCGCGTTGCGGATCATGTCGACATCGATGATGGTGCCGAACCGATCCATGAACCATGAGGCCGACGCGGCACTGACGATCATCAGGATCAGGACGGGTTTCAGAAGATATTTGACCGAGACTGCGATCATCAAGGCGGCAAACAGGCAGGTTAAACCCAGAGCAAATGCTCCAAATGCCAAGTGGCTGTCGAAATAGCTATAGGCCCGCGTGAAGAACGTGCGGTTGGTAAAGGCAATCAGGTAGAGAGCCGCGAAGACGGCGAGAGTGACGCTGCCGATCTGCGGCCGGACGAAGCGGCGGGCAGGGCGGGACATGCTTAAAATGGACAAGGAGGAGGCTCCCGGCAGTTTCTGTTGCCGGCGAAATTGCATCCGATCCTGACTGTCACCTGAATGTTGAAAATCTTCTCCTGCGCGCGTCGCGTTCAGCCAGATGTCAGCTTCGCGTCGCATCTTGCGGCAATCGGAGTAGGAGTCGGCGTCTCGTGAATGCGTTTAAAACCCGTCCCGGCATGATCTATGTTGCTGTGCTCGTTCTAGTGGTTTGCTCAATTCCCCTGATGCATGAGGCGAAGCGTATTCACACACTTCAGAACTGGCCGACAGATGCCCAGTCGCATCGCGGTTTCCTGGGATAATGAATTAACAGGAGCCGATGATGCGATGTCGATTTCGCCTCATCGTGATTGTGGTGGTCTTCACTCTACCGGATCGCTATGGCAGTTTCCCGCGCCACAGGGGGCAGGAACGCCATGAAAAAAGATATCGCCGTAAAACTCGACAATGTCAGTCGCTCGTTCGGAACGACAGCAGCCGTCCGCGACATATCGATCGATATTCGAAAAGGGGAGGTTGTTTCGCTCGTCGGTCACTCGGGCTGTGGAAAGTCCACCCTGCTGCGCATCATTTCAGGCGTTGAAACCATCGATTCCGGCCAGGTCTTTCTCGATGGTCGCGAGGTTGACGGCCGGCATTTCGTCGAGCCGGAAACGCGCGGTGTTGGTTTCGTCTTCCAGGACTACGCACTTTTCCCGCATCTCAGCGTCCGCGATAACATTTTTTTCGGCCTGAAACGGCACTCACAGGCTCAGGCTAACGCCAATGCCGAGGATGTCATTCGGCGCATCGGGATCGAGCACCTGATGGAGCGCTTTCCGCACACGCTTTCAGGTGGTGAGCAGCAGCGTGTGGCACTTGCAAGGGCGCTGGCGCCGAGGCCCGGCATCGTTCTCATGGATGAACCCTTCTCCAACCTCGATCAGGGCTTGCGTGGACAGGTGCGGGCCGAAACGTTGTCGCTTTTGAAATCGCTCGAAACGACCGTCATCATGGTCACCCATGATCCGCAGGAAGCCCTTTCCACCGGTGACCGCGTGGTGTTGATGCGATCGGGCGAAATCGTGCAGGCAGGATCCGGCTATGATCTTTATGACCGGCCGACAAGCGCCTATGCGGCCGACTTTTTCTGCCTTTCGAACAAGGTTCCGGGGATCTGCAAAGGCGGCAGGATCGAGACTGCGATTGGCAGTTTCCAACTGAACCACAGGACAGCTGACGACGGAAAGGCAATCGTCCATATCCGGCCACAGGCAATTTCCATTTCGCTTGACCGGGGCGATATTCCCGCACGCGTCAAGCAACGGGTCTTTCATGGAGAAACCGAACATATTCTGCTCGCGGTCGAGGGACTGGAGACACCGTTAAGAGCCATTGCTCTCGACCGCCTTCCGGAAGGCTCGGATTCGGTCACGATTTCCATTGCTGCTGAGCGCGTGCTGGCATTTTGATGCTCTTACTGGTTGTTTTGGTGCCTTTTCGACGCGATAAAGTTTGCGTGATGGGTATCTTCGGTTGAATTTTAAACTTGACCAATCAGGTCAAGAACTGCTGCAAGCGTTGCGTGTTCATTCCAAAGGGGGAGTATCATGAACCCGCACGCTTTCTTCACCTACACGCTTTTGGCCACTTCGATGTTCGTGGCACCGTCGCTGGCATCTGCCGCCGAGATCAACGTCTACACGACGCGTGAACCGGCCCTGATCGCCCCGCTTCTGGAAGCCTATACCAAGTCGACCGGCACGAAGGTCAATACGGTATTCCTGAAGGATGGATTGGCTGAACGCGTCGCATCGGAAGGCGCAAGCTCGCCGGCCGATATCCTGATGGCGGTCGATGCGGGTAATCTCGTCGATCTCGCCGAAAAGGGCGTGACGCAGCCGATCGAATCCTCCGTTCTCAGCGGCGCCGTTCCGGCAGAACTGCGTGACGGCAAGGGCCATTGGTTCGGTCTTTCCTACCGTGCGCGCGTGCTTTACGCCGCCAAGGATCTCGACCTCGCCTCCTTCAACTACGAGGATCTGGCTGATCCGAAGTGGAAGGGCAAGGTCTGCATCCGCTCTGGCCAGCATCCCTACAATACCGCGCTGTTTGCCGATTACATCGCCCATTACGGCGCGGAAGAAACCGAAAAGTGGCTGACCGGTGTGAAGGCCAACCTGGCGCGCAAGGCTGCAGGTGGTGACCGCGACGCGGCCAAGGACATTCTCGGTGGCATTTGCGATATCGGCATCGCCAATTCCTACTATGTCGGCCTGATGAAATCCGGCAAGGGCGGCGAGGAACAGGTCAAGTGGGCCGAGGCGATCAAGGTCGTGCTGCCGACCTTCAAGAATGGTGGCACCCAGGTGAACATCAGCGGTGCGGCCGTTGCCAAGAATTCGCCAAACAAGGCAGAGGCCGTGAAGTTCCTCGAATATCTCGTCTCCGACGAAGCCCAGAAGATCTATGCCGAGGCCAACTACGAATATCCGGTCAAGGCCGGCGTTGCTGCCGATCCGATCATCGCCGCATTCGGCGAGTTGAAGATCGACAACAAGCCGCTTTCCGAAATCGTCAGCCATCGCAAGCAGGCAAGCGAACTGGTCGACAAGGTCAGCTTCGACAATTAAGGAATGCGCGAGGCGCTTCGGTACTGGAGCGCCTCGCGTCTTTTATCTCATGGATATGTCTATGCCTGCCAGCAACCCGGTCGCCGAACCATCGGTCGTCAGCCATGCTGGCCGTTCGGGCAGAAACTGGCTTGCTGTTTCCGCCATCGCCGCGCTGATCGTCATCCTGCCGATCGCCGGTTTGGCCCTCGAAGCGCTGAAGGGATCGGCGGGTCTCTGGGCGCATCTTTTTTCCAGCATTCTGCCGGTGGCATTGGTCGATACGATTATCCTGCTTATTGGAGTGGGGGTAGTTACCGCGTTGCTCGGGACCACGACCGCCTGGCTGGTAACCGCCTATGATTTTCCGGGACGGCGTGTTCTGGAATGGGCTTTCTTGCTGCCGCTTGCGGTGCCGACCTACATCATCGCCTATGCTTATCTCGATATCCTGCACCCGATCGGTTCGGTGCAGGGGGCTATCCGTTGGTTCCTGGGGTATGAGACGCCACGGCAATTCCGCTTGCCCGACATCCGCTCCATGACGGGCTGTATCCTGCTGCTCGGCTTCGTACTCTACCCTTACGTCTACATTCCCACACGGGCGATGTTTCTCACGCAATCGGGCAATCTCGTCGATGCGGCCCGCACGCTGGGTGTGTCCCGTCGGGCGATCTTCTGGCGTGTTGCGCTGCCGCTGGCGCGGCCGGCTGTGGCGATCGGTGTCGCGCTTGCGCTGATGGAAACGCTCAACGATGTCGGGGCGGCCGAGTTTCTCGGGGTCAGAACCATGACGGTTTCGATCTATACGACCTGGATCACCCGCACCGATCTGCCCGGCGCCTCGCAGATCGCGCTCGCGCTTCTGCTGATCGTGGTTGCACTGGTGGCTGTCGAGCGGTGGGCGCGGCGCAAACAGCGTTACGCGACGGATGCCCGCCGCAGCCGCGGTCTGACACCTCAGAAAGTGCCTACCGTGAAGGGCATATTGCTCTTTCTCGCGGGGGCTCTGCCGGTCTTGCTCGGTTTCGCCGCTCCGGCGCTCTACCTCACCACCGAGGCCTGGAAACGTTATCAGTTCGCCGGCCTTTCCTCACGCCTTGTCGGCGAGGCGATCAGCACGCTCACCATCGCAATATTGGCAACGGTCGCAACCATTTCTCTCGGGCTTGTTGTCGCCTATGCGACCCGTCTGCGTCCGGGCAAGACTTCCGCCACGTTGCTTCGCATGTCGACTGTCGGTTATGCCGCACCGGGTACCGTTGTTGCGATCGGCGTGCTGATCGTGCTGGCCGGCCTCGACCGGTTCATCGATAGCACCGCGTTTGACTGGTTCGGTGTCTCGACCGGGCTTTTGTTCATGGGATCGGGCGCGGCGGTGGTCTACGCACTTACCGTGCGGTTCCTGGCGATCTCTGCCGGCGGCATCGAGGCTGGCCTGTCGCGCATTCCGATGTCTTTCGATCACGCATCACGTACGCTCGGGCAATCGACGGCCGGCACGTTTCGGCATGTGCATTTGCCGTTGTCGAAAGCTGCGATCTCGGCGGCTGCCCTGCTTGTGTTCGTCGACTGCATCAAGGAGCTGCCGGCGACGCTTCTCCTGCGACCGCTCAATGTCGAAACCTTTGCAACTCATCTCTATGGCGAAGCGGCGCGTGGCACCTATGAAGAAGCTTCGATCGCGGCGCTTGCCATCGTCGCGATCAGTGTCTTGCCGGTCATTCTGCTTTCGAGAATAGGCGCATCCGGGCGAGGCGCGTAGCGCTTACTAACCGAGGGACATGCCGATCGTTGCCGTATAGACGGCATAAAGCGATCGGGTCGCGGTGATGAACAGGCGGTTGCGCCGCGGGCCGCCAAAGGTAACATTTGCTACCGTTTGCGGGATGAGGATCTTGCCGAGAAGCTTTCCATCCGGCCCGAAGCAGTGCACGCCATCTCCGGCGCTGGTCCAGACATTGCCATAGACATCGACGCGGAACCCGTCCGGCAAACCGGTATCGATGGTGCAATACTCTCGGCTGTTCGTCAGCTTTCGGCCCTCTACTACGTCAAAGGCGCGGATGTGGCGTGGCCTGCAAGGATCATGGCTGGATGAAGAATCCGCCACATAAAGGATGGTTTCATCCGGCGAAAAGGCGAGGCCGTTCGGCTGGCCGAAATCGGTCACGGCGGCATCAATCTCGCCGGTTTGTGGATCTAGCCGATAGACGTTGCGGGTTTCCTGTTCCGGATCGGCGCGAAAACCCTCGTAATTCGACATGATCCCGTAGGTGGGGTCGGTGAACCAGACGCTGCCGTCGGAGCGCACAACCACATCGTTGGGCGAATTAAGCCGCTTGCCCTGATAGCTGTCGGCAAGCACGGTGATCGAGCCGTCGATTTCGGTACGGGTGACTCGGCGAGTGCCGTGTTCACAGGTCACCAGTCGGCCCTGGCGGTCTCTGGTGTTGCCATTGGAAAAATTCGATGCGCTGCGAAAGACGGAAACATCGCCGCCTTCGACCCAGCGCAACATCCGTTCATTGGGATTGTCGCTCCAGATCAACGAGCCCTGATCGGCAAACCAGACCGGTCCTTCCGCCCAGCGGCATTCGGAATAAAGCTCGTCCAGTGGTGAGGTCGGAACGATCAGGAACCGGAAGCGATCATCGTGGATTTCGTAGATGGACGAGGTCTGTGACATGGCATTGTGTCCGGTTTGATTGATCGACTAGCGAAGCGATTGCCGGCCGCCGGCAAGCAGTATGACGGCTATGATGATGAGGCCGGTGAGGATGAGGCGGAAACCGGCACCGAAGCCGTAGGTGTTGAGCATTGATACGACGAGGAACATAAACAGCGATGCGCCCCAGATGCCCGGGATGTTGGAATTCCCGCCCGCCACAGCAGTGCCGCCGATGACGACGACGGCGATCGACATCAGCAGATATTCCGAGCCCATGTTGAGCGCAGCACCTCCGGAAAAGCTCGCCAGCAGATAACCGCAGACGGAGGCGAGCACGGCGCAGAGCATGTAGGTGACAAGCCGCGTGCCATCGACCGGGATACCGGCCATGCGGGCCGCGAACGTGCTTTGCCCGATCGCCGAAATCCAGCGGCCATAGATGGATTTTTCCAGAAGCACCCAGGCGGCGATCGAGAGGATTAGTGCCACGAGCGCGACATTCGGGATGCCGAACAGGCTGGAGGTGGCGAAGTCGGCAAGCGTTTCAGGTGGTTTGATGCGCAGGCCGCGATTGCTCCAGATCGCCACCGACTGGACGATGAAGCTCATTGACAGCGTGGCGATGATCGGCGGTATGCGCAACGCCTTGATCAGCACATAATTGCCGATCCCGATGATCAGGCCGATGCCGATCGAGGCGAGCAATCCGACGACGATCATGCCATCCTGCACGTCCATCAGCTTCAGGGCAAGCGTGCCGGAGAGCGTCATTGTGGCGGGGACAGAAAGATCGATATTGCCCGGCCCGAGCGTGATGACGAACATCTGGCCGATACCGACGACGACCGAAAAGGCTGCGAAGGTAAGAGCTGCCTGAGACAGGCCGAAAGAACTTGCACCGCCGGTGAAGAGCACCGTGACGATCCAGACGGTGATCGTCGCGGCAAACGACCAGATCCACGGTTTTGCCATGAGAAGATGATGCAGCTTCATTGGCTCTTCTCCCGCTTTTCCAGACGGTTGAGGGCAAGGCGCAGGGCGAGCACGACGATCAGGATCGCGCCTTGTGCGCCGATCTGCCAGTCCGGCGAAATGCGCATGAAGGACAGGAAAGAACCGGCGAGCGTCAGTGTCAGCGCCCCGATGACGGCGCCGATAGGCGAAACCTTGCCGCCGACGAACTGGCCCCCACCCAAAATGACACCGGCGATCGACAGCAGCGTATAGCGAAGCGCGATATTGGCATCGGCGGAGGTTGTGAGGCCGACCAGAGCGATGCCGGCAAGCACGGCGAAAAAGCCTGCCAGAGCATAGGTAGCGGCGCGCAGCCCGAGCACGGACCAGCCGGCGCGTTCCACCGAGCGATCATTGCCGCCGACACCGCGCATCAGCACGCCGAAGGACGAGCGCATAACGATACAGTGGGTGACTGCGGCAATCAGGATGCTGGCGACGATCGCCATCGGCACCAGCGGCGGCTTGGCTGTCATCAGCCAACGCGCCCAGGTCGGCGCGGTGCCGCCCGGCGAGGGGAGGATAAGGACGGCAAGTCCGCCCCAGACGAAACTCATCCCTAACGTAACCACAATGGAGGGCAGGTCGCGCACATAGATGACGACGCCGATCAGCGCATAGGCGGCAATAGCACCGAGAAAGATCAGGATGCCGAGCGCCGGCGATGATTGCAGGAACGTGGCGGAAACGCAGGCGCAGAAGCTCACGAATGTGCCCATCGACAGATCGAGATCGTTGACCGACATGATCAGCATCTGGGCGATGGTCGCGAGTGCGATCGGGACTGCGAGATTGAACAGAAGATTGAGCCCCGTATAGCTCATGGCGCGCGGCTGCATGTAGAAGACGGCGGCGAGCAGCAGCACCAGAGATGCAGCGGGGATGATCAGGCGGATCGTGCCGGAAGACAGTTTCATGCCGCGTCTCCCTCGTGGAAGGAGGCAGCCAGCACGTTCTTCTCGGTGATCTCATCGCCGACAAGTTCTGCCGCGATCGCACCGTCGCGGAAAACGTAAACCCGGTCACAGAGGCGGATTTCGTCCATCTCTGTCGAATACCAGATGAAGGTGCGTCCGTTGGCAGCTTCCGAGCGGAGGATTTCATAGACCTCCTGCTTTGTGCCGATATCGACGCCGCGCATCGGATCATCCATCAGCACCATGCTGGCCGTGGTCGCCAGAGCCCTGGCGAAAAGTACCTTCTGCTGGTTGCCGCCCGAGAGCGACAGGAGGCGGTTTTCCATATCCGGGGTGCGAATTTCTATCCGCTGTTTCCAGGAGGCCCCCAGTGTTTCTTCCCGCGCTTTGTCGACCATACGGTTGGTCGAAAGCTGGCCAAGCGAAGCGATCGACAAGTTCTTGAGGATGCTCCACAGCGGGAATGTGCCGTTCAGGCTGCGGTCTCCGGCGACAAAGGCGATTTCGCGCTGCCTCTTCGGCCACCAGTTGCTGTTGCGATCGAGATAGAGGTCGAGCAACGCTTCTGTCTGGCCATGGCCACCGAGGCCGGCAAGGCCGATCATCTCGCCACGCCATGCCTGGAACGCAAGTCCATGGCCGCGGCGCGGCGGCATGGAAAGAACCGGTTCCCCGGTCCTGCTCGTGGCCGAACGCGAGAATTCCTGTTCGCGCACCACATTGCCCATCGCCTCGACAAGGCTGCGGGTCGAAAACTCGGATGCCATTCGGTCAGCCACCACACGGCCATCCTTCATCACCACGATGCGGTCGGAGGTGGAGAGAATTTCGCCGAGAATGTGCGAAATCAGCAGAACCGAACCACCTTCGCCGACGAATTTGCGGATATAGGCCATTAGTTGCGCCGCAAGCCCGGCGTCCAGCGAAGATGTCGGCTCGTCGAGAATGACGAGTTTGGGTCGCTGATCTATGCCGGCAAAGCTGATGGCGATCTCGACCATCTGTCGCTCGGCAATCGACAGATCATCGACCGTCGAGTCGCAATCGATCGAATGACCGGGGAATATGTCCTGCAACTGGCTCTCGACCAAGGCCAGCGCCCGCTTTCGCCAGGCCCATCCCTTGAGTTCCGCATGCATGATGCGGGCATTTTCGCCGACCGTCAGGTTCGGGCACAGTGACAATTCCTGGAAGACGCAACGCACGCCGTTGGCACGGGCCGCCGATATGCCGTGAAATTCGCGGCCACTATAGGTGAGCGAACCGTCATGCGGTGTCAGCCCTCCATTGATGACATTGACGATGGTGGACTTACCGGCGCCGTTATGGCCGACCAGCCCGATACATTCTCCGGCATGGATCACGAGGTCTGCGCCATCGAGCGCCTTGACGGCGCCGAACGTCACACGGACGCCACGCGCTGCCACAACCTCTTCTCGCTTCAAGGTCTTGGTCATGCAATCGCTGTCGATTTTGATGTGTCGGACAATACCGGGACGGGGAGGGGTTGGGCGCCTTCGCGCCCCGGCACGCGGGAGGCGACGCTACTTGGCGTCGATCACCTTCTGGGCGTCTTCCAGCGAATATTCGACATTCGCCACGCCGCCCTTCTGGGTCGTCTTCAGATTTTCTTCCAGATTGGCCTGATCGATCCGAAGGAAGGGCACGACAAGGTCCTTCTTGACCTCCTTGCCGTCGAGGATCTGCTGCGCCACCCAGAATGCCAGCGTCGAGACGCCCGGAGCGATCGAGACCGACATGGTCTCGTAGCCGTCCTTGTCCTTCTGCTGCTTCCACCAGACGAGCTCGTCCTCACGGTTGCCCATGACTATGGTCGGCGTCGGGCGCTTGGCGGCGGCAAAGGCCTGGGCAGCACCATATCCGTCACCGCCCTGGGTGACGACGGCTGCCACTTCCGGCAGGCTCGGCAGGATGCCGGCGACAGCGCGCTGGGCAACGTCCTGCGCCCAGTCACCATTCACCGAACCGACGATCTTGAATTGCGAGTTCTTGGAGACGCCGGCTGCGATACCTGCATGGATCTCGTCATCGACCGAAACACCGGCGAGGCCGCGGATTTCGAGAAGATTGCCGCCCTTTGGCAGTTTCTTGGCGAGATAGTCGATCTGGCTTTCGCCCATCTTCTTGAAATCGACGGCGATGCGCCAGGCGCAGGGTTCCGTCACGATGCCATCGAAGGAAACGACGGTGATGCCGGCATCGCAGGCTTCCTTGATCGCACCGTTAAGCGCAGTCGGCGAGGCGGCGTTGACGACGATCGCGTCATAACCCTGCAATATCATGTTTTGGATTTGTGCCGCCTGCTCGGTCGCCTGATTCTCAGCGGTGGTGAACGGGTCGGCTGCCGCGACCACCCCCTTGGAGACGGCCTCCTTGGTGATCTTGTCCCAGCTTGTCAGCATCGCCTGACGCCAGGAATTGCCGGCATAATTGTTCGACAGCGCGATCTTTTTGGATGACGTATCGGCGAGTGCGGGTGCGCACAGGCATGCAAAGGCGACGGATGCCGCCAGCATCGTTCTGATGGTCATGATTTCCTCCCAAATAGCTCCCTGCATATCGTCCGGGCCGCTCCTCAACGGTAATCCGGAGATAATGATTGCCCTGAGCCCCTTTTGCTCAGTAAATCGAGGATGGAGGAGTTTCTTGACAAAGTACAGGCGCATCCAAGCAGGCTTTCTGCGGGTTTGCGCGCAAAATCTGCGGGTCCCCGCATGACAAGCTTAAAAAGCTCACGCTTAATTGACGGCTGAAGGACTGGAGGAGGTCCGCCCATGTTCAATACGGCGCGTAACTCGCTGTTCGACCGCTATCTGGGGATTTCCCGGCTTCTGGCGGGACAGCTCGATTTCGATGCGATCATCAAGGCGGTGGCGGACGAGATCAGCCATATCATCCCGCATGATCATCTCGACGTCTGCATCAAGATGATGGATGGAAAATACCATATTGCCTATGAGAGCGGACTTGATACCGCCTGGAGCCAGCACCCGCCGGCGCTTCTGACTGGAAGCCCTATTCGCACACTGCTTTCGGGCGAGGTGGATTTCCTGCTCTCAGGGGATGCGTGCACCGACCCGCGATTTCATTTCAAAGGCGCGTTTTCAAGCCCGATCATCGAGCTTTCGTTGCATAGCCGGTTGCATGTGCCGCTGAAGGTGCAGGGCGCTGTGATCGGTGCGCTGAGCTGCTCCAGCCGGCAGAGCGATTGTTATAACCGGGAAGATGTCGAAAACGCCCGTGCCGTCGCCGATCTTCTGGCGCCCTATTTCTTTGCTTTGCGTGCGGCCGAGCAGGCGAAACGCTCCGCCGTCATCGAAACGGAAGCGCGCGCACGGGAAGAGGGCCTGCGTTTCGGCGCGCTGAAGCTGACGGAGGCACTGGAAGCAGAACGCCAGCGCATCGGCATGGATCTGCATGACCAAACGCTTGCTGACCTGACAAGGCTGACGCGCCGCATGGAGCGGCTGACCCATCTGCCTGCAGTCTCGGGCGACGCGTTGGAACCACTATGTCGGGCGATGCAGCAATGTATGCATGACCTTCGCCAGATCATCGAGGAAGCAAAGCCCACTGTATTGCAGCTTTTCGGCGTTGCGGAAGCAATCGAGAACCATCTGGAACGGTCGGTTCGGGAAAGCGGCCAGCCGATCGGATGGAAGATGATCGACGAGAGCGGTGGCAGCCTTCGGGATCTCAATCCGACAGTTTCTGTGGCGCTGTTCCGTATCGTCCAGGAGGCAGTCAATAACGCCATTCGCCATGGGCAATCGGACAATATCACGGTGCGGATCGCCCGGAGCGGTCGATCGCTCTGCATAGAGGTTGAAGATGATGGTCGGGGCCTCGCGGATATCAAGGAAACGGCCGGACACGGTATCGACAACATGAAGACCCGTGCCCGGCTGATTGCGGCGCGGTTCGAGATCGGCCGCAATCCGGCGTGCCGAGGCGAGGGGAGCGGAACGTGCATGCGGCTGACCCTATCACCGGATTTCCCCGTTTTGGTCGAGGTGTGACGATGAATGTGCTGATTGTTGAGGACGATGCTCTTCACCGAACGTTTCTCGCTGAGGCAGTCCGTGCTGCTTTGCCTGAATGCGGGCAGGTGATCGAGGCGGAAAACGGCCTGAAAGGCGAAGTGCAGGCCCGAACTGCACGTTTCGAGCATGTCGTCATGGATCTGCAGATGAGCGAGCGCAACGGGATCGAGGCGGCGCGCACGATCTGGCGCGAGCGTCCGGATACCAAAATCCTCTTCTGGTCGAACTATTCCGACGAAGCCTATGTGCGTGGCGTGGCGCGGATCGTGCCGGAGGGCGCGACTTATGGCTATGTGCTGAAGTCTGCTTCGGAAGAACGGCTGAAACTTGCACTGCGCAGCGTTTTCGTTGAATCCCAGTGTGTGATCGACCGGGAAGTGCGCGGTATCCAGCAGAAGAGTTTTGGCAATTCCCCCGGCCTTACCGACGCCGAATACGAAATCCTCGTCGATGTGGCGCTGGGATTGACCGACAAGGCGATCGCCAAGCGAAAACATCTGTCACTGCGCAGCGTACAGAACCGCCTGCAGCAGCTTTACGAAAAGCTCGATGTTTATGAGACGCCGGGGCAGGGAAATGAGGGCTTGTTCAATCTGCGTACGAGAGCGGTCGCGGTCGCTCTTTCACGCAAGGTTTTGAACGCCAGCGCCATCGAGAGGGCCGAACGGGACCTCAGGCAGTCCGCAGGGATTTAGGCCATGGGGGATAGATAAGCCGAATGACGGTTCTCGCCGCGATCTGTTGTCAGACGAGCTAAGGTTCTGGAGGCAAAATTGCCCCTGGTCAGCGTTGAAATCGAATAAATCTCTTAAAATCAATGTCATGCACGATTTTTGCAGATTAATGAAAATGGCCTGTTGACGTTTTCCTGGGTGTGGGACTATAACCCGCTCACTGACGAGGGCGGCGGCGCTGCTAGCGACGAAGTTTCTCGTTCTAAAGAAAACCACTAAAGATTGGCATTTGCTGATTGGGACCGGGCTCCGGTTAGGTCTCGAAGAACTGATGTGTTTTGGTGTTTTTTTGTGACGGTTTAGGCTTTCGGGTTATGGAT